>Ga0214917_10002428_pt1 | contig 22605 bp, 17 predicted proteins | sample LL_1208_BB_MetaG_FD_177983 | JGI IMG/M metagenome (GOLD analysis project Ga0214917, IMG submission 177983) | Freshwater microbial communities from Lake Lanier, Atlanta, Georgia, United States - LL_1208_BB | ecosystem: Environmental > Aquatic > Freshwater > Lake | place: USA: Georgia | collected...
GTGGACCAGACCACAGGCAACGTCGTCCAGACCCCCGAGGTCGTCGAGTATCTCGCTGCCCTCACCCTCCAGGCGCCCAACTGGCACCCCGAGGCCGGAACTGATTCCACGACCTACGCCTGCAAGGGCCGCCTGCTCAGCCCCGTCACCCTGGACCCGCGGATCACCAACGGTTCCCAGGCCGAGGCCACCATCAACGGCTACCGAGGCCGCTTCGAGCTGGTTTTCAACCTCTCGATGGACGCCTATCACCGCCGCGACCTCCGCCAGGAGATCGAAGGCACCTTCCGCGTCGTTGGAGGGCCCGCCTGATGGCCCAACGCAAAGGCGACCTCAACAAAGCACTGGATCAAGCCGTAGCCCAAGCCACCAAACAACTTGGTACTTGGCTCGACGCCCGCTTCACAGAGGAAATCTCCGCTGTCAAGTGGAAGTATCCAACGCCCCCGCAGGTCCGCGACATCGTCGACACCGGCCGCCTCCGTGCCAGTCAGACGCGCGTCGTCAACAGCGACGGCAGCGTCACCTTCACCTGGCCCACCGAGTACGCCGCTCAGGTCCACGAGGGCGGAGTTTCCGACACCGGACTCCGCTTCCCTGGCCGCCCCTGGACGAAAGCCCCCCTCGAGGAGGCCCCCGCCAAGTTCGGCGAGTTCCTGCGCTCCGCACTGGAGGCGCAGAAATGACCATCTCAACGGCCTGCCCCCCGGTCACCGCCCTGCGGACCACGCTTGAGCGCCACATCCTCGACCTGTTTGAGGCTGACGGCTCCACCCTCAAGCCCTACACCCAGTGGCCAGGCTATTACACACTACCTAATAAAACGCGCATTCCTGCTGTCTTTGTCGTCGGCAAAGACATGGTTCCATCCAACTGGAACATCACAGGCATTGAATGCACGATTGACGACGTTCCTGAAATCCCGGATTCCCCCTCAGTGGGATACGTGATTTCCATGGAGACATGGCCTGTTCGTTTCACGAACTACGGCACCAAGGAAGGCACCACCATGCCGATCTCGATGCTTGACATCCGTCGCCGCATCGCCCGGGCCTTCCCCCGAGACCGTGCGGTCTACATGCGCCGCACCGAAGTGACGTTCGAGTCGCTCACGGTGTCCATCCTCGGACCCACCATCAACCCCCTGATCCCCTGAAGGAGTCATCACCATGGCCGACTACGCCATCGGGCTCTCATTCCACAAGGCCCATCGGACGATCGTCCGAGCCGTGGACCTGACCCCTCCCTGCCGCTATTTCGCCACCCGCGACAACGCCGGCGCCATCACCCTGCCCACCCTCGACCCTGGTAGCAGCTACATCGAGCTGCAGGGCATCACCCAGACCAGTTTCCGTATCAACGACCAGAACCAGGACTTCCGTCTGCTCGGCGACGACGGCTGGATGGACTCGGTGATCACCGGCTCCTCGGTGCAGGCCTCGGTGACCGCCTACTTCCTGAAGGACGCTGAGATCCCCGCAGGTCAGAACTGCCCCGTCTTCCAGGGCAACTACGACCAGGGCTTCAACCTCATCCAGCGCGCCCGCTACAACAAGGACTACGAGATCTACATTGAGTTTCTCAAAGAGCTCGGTCGTAGCAACGGTTCCACCGGTAATTACATCTACGACTTCACCGGTTTCAACGCAGTCATTCAGAACTACCAAGAGCAGATCAACGCTCAAGGCCTGACTGAGATCACCTTTGATCTCATGTCCCGCGCTCGTCCGGTCTTCGGCCGCTACGACGCCGGCTCCTCAGCCATCTCCTTCGGTGGTGTCCAGGCCAGCCTCCTCTTCCTGACCGCTGGCACTCGCCAGGCCGCCTCGGTGCCGACCGACAACGCCAGCGGTGTGGTTGTTGGCGACAACCTCACCGTCACCTACACCAGCAACGGCACGGCGGCACTCACCCAGCTCTCCCTGGGCCAGACGGATGGCTCGGGCTTCAGCCTGGAGGTCGCCTCGACCGGCGTCAAGGTACCCGCTGCGGTAAGCCTGGCCACCAACGTGGTGACCATCGACCCGTCCGCGAACCTCAGCGCTGCCACCATCTACCGGCTCCGCGTCGCGGACGGCGCCATTGTCCAGGCGGTCGACGCCAACGGCACTGCATCGGCCTCGGGGATCAAGCGCCCCATCCAGGGCTTCACCCGCACCTTCCGCACCGCCTAATCTTCCCCGAGCACGGCAGACCTGGCCCCTTCACCGGGGCCTTTTTTATTGCAGCCATGAACCACGACTTACTTATTGATCCCATCAACACTGTCTTTGCGGTCAACTGCCGAGAAGAAGGCTCCACGCTCCACTGCGGAGCCCTCTACCTCGAACCCCTGATCCAGAGTCAGTCTATACGCCTGGCGTATGGCGAGGCTAGTATTCAGGTCGAACTCCCATTTGAACTGCTCCACCAACCAGCGCCCTATGTGGCGTGGGAGGTGAAGCTTCCTGTCGATCATGAGCAAGTACGCAAGCCTGCTTTTCTCACCTGAGAAGTACCACGAGATCGGACCATTCCGCTTTCCCGTATACCACGATCTGAACCCGGGAGAGATTGAAGCGATTGAAAAAGCAAATAGACAGCAATCAAAAAATGCTTTTAAGTCTATTAAGCTTGCTCAACGTATCGCAGCTGACAAAGGCATCACCGTCAAAGAAGCGGTAGAGGTATTGAAGAAAGCAGGAGAAGACGAAGTTGAAGACATCATGTACTCTTACGGTGAAGAACTGGAAGAGCTGCAAGACAGTAACATAAGCGCTGTTACTCAGCAAGTACTCTTCGTCACTGTATTCATGCAGTACCGAGGCGAGGTACAACTTGAAGGTGAATGGAAACCTTGCCCGGACTGGACTGAAGCAGATACCCGTCGGACCCCAGGAAAGTACCTCGAGCAGATCTTCAACCTGATCATGTGGGAACGAGACGGCTGGCCCCCCGAGGGCGCTGAGGGAAACGACCAGGAGAGCCCGAAGCCGATCCCGACCCGGAAGAGATCCTGAGGCTCTGCGAGCAGTATTTACGCACACCCCCTACTGATTGGGATTCCATATATCTGCGCATCAAGCTATCACCGCTCTCGGGGGAGTTCACTCGGGCTGGTTTTCTGCGAACTCCTATAAGCACCATACGCTGGGTTCTTAGAGAACTAGATGATTACGAAAAGGCTCAGTCAAACCTGCGTTCTGTCTCAGTAGCTCGACTAACAACCACTCTAATAAATATCGCCCACGGATTTTCAGGTAGTAACGCACCACCGCCGCAAGTACAAACAAAGGACTTTTTACCGTTCCCGGACTGGTCGCCCTCCTCGACCCCCGAGGACGGACCTTCAACTGAAACTAAGACAGTCCTTACACAGTTACTGAAAGAACGCCGTATACCCCCTCATATTTTTTCGGCGCTGATTACACCAACGCAAACAAGTCCTTAAAATAGATCAGCCTCAGGACGCGTCGAGCAATGACTGACTTTAGAATAAAAGTCTCTGCTGAAACTGAGGAAGCTAGCAGAAAGCTACGTGAAGTCGATAAAGAAGCAGAAAAGGCAAGCCGGAAGCGCCAGATTAGTTTCGACTTTCCAAGTCTTGAACAGACTAAGAGATCGCTTCAAGAACTAGGACAAGTAGCAAACATAGCGTTCACTGTATTTAAGAATGTCACTCCTCTTGGACGTAGCATTCAAGACCTTGAAGAAAATGTTGGCGTTGCAACTAAGTCACTAGAAGGCTTCGGCAAGAGCATTATTAGTGCTAGTAAATACGCGGATCCTGTTCGAGGCATCAAAGACAGCTTCGGCGTCGTAGGAGACACCATTCAAGGTGTAACTGAGACGACCGCACAACTAGGCTTTGCGATATTCGGTGTCACCCAGTCCTTAGACATTCTTAAAGCCGCATTCGGAAAAGCCTTTGATGAGACGATTGGACGCGAGATCAGACTAAGAGAACAAATACTACAGACCTCAACCGCTCTAGCGAGCACAAACCGCATTTTTGCAGACGGCATCGAAATTGATGACCCCGTCAAAAAGCTACAAGCGCTTGAGCAGCCGCTGAACGCGAGCATCGAACGGCTTCGTGAGAAGTCTCTTGAGATCGCCGGGACCACCTCCGAGGCCGTCATCGATACCTTCGGGATCGTCGCACAGCAAATCGGCAACTTTGGAGGGACTCTGCGTGACGCCGAGAACTTAGCCGCGAAGTTCGCCGGAGCCCTTGGAACGCTTGGGATGTCGGATCCCTCGTACGCAAGGCAAGAAATCGGTTCCATAGTACGAGGAGACATAGGCCCTGACTCGGTACTTGCAAAAACCCTCGGTATTAGCAACGCGGACATTGCTAAAGCTAAGACACAAGCTGGAGGTCTTGTTGAGTTCCTAAACACAAAGCTGGCCACTTTTGAAGCAGGTCAGAAAAAAGCTGCATTGGGCTTTAGAGGTATTACCTCAAACCTGGAAGAACTGAGTCAAGAAATCAAGCGCAACTTCGGTGCTCCGATACTTGATCCAATCCTGAAGCGCCTTGAAGCTTTCTATAAGGTCGTAGGAGGAAAAGACACAACCAAACAGTTTTTACAGACCGCGCGCGGTTTCGGATCTTTAGTAGGCGGAGCCCTGAACACCACCGCTGGCATCGTCGCTGATTCGCCCGCTCTTCAGAATGTCGATGGCAAGCTTCTCGAAGACCTTGCTAAGCGACTTGAACAAGTCTTTGCTCGTATCTCCACTTATATTCAAGAGCAATTCGCGCGAGCCGGAACAAACATCCAACAAGTAGTCGACGGGATTGCAGCGACCATAGCTCAGCTAGCGCCAGCGTTTGCGTCGATAGCAGCGGCACTCGGTCGCCTCAAAATCAACGAGTTACAGCTACAGCTTAGATCATACAAAGATCTAGTACAGACTATTGCATTGTTGTCAGGCGCTTACAGCGAATACCTACGCACAGTCGAACAGTTTCTATCTCTACCAATAACCGGCTATATTAACGACTTACGCGTTACTTTTAAGCTACTGAGCCAAGCCGGCATTATCGATGTCGTAAACTTGGTGATTGCTATTGGTGGAATCATAACAGCTATTAAACCTATTAAAGCGGCTTTAGTCCAGTTTGCCTCAACCATATCGGCTGTTATTACAAGTATCACAACGTTCATAGTAACCAACACTAATAAGGTATCAGCCTTCATCACAGCCTTAATTGCCCGCATCGTAGTAAGCATCTCATCAGGTCTTCAGACCATCGTTAAGTTTGTACAGGGTGTATTAGGACGTATAGAAATAGCGCTGAATGCGTTCTCCACAAAGCTAATGCTTATGGGAGGCGTGTTTGAAGCTCTCAGTCGTCCAATATATGCTGTAAGCACCGCTTTAGGCGCACTGAATAACTCTTTAGATAAGCTTGATGTAAATATGGCAGATTTTGCTAACAAGACTCGTATTGCTATGGGACAGGTAGATGCAGCTGTCCAGAAAACTACAGCAAAAGTTCAAGACTTGGGAACCATCCTTGGTGGAAAGCTCGTTCAAGGTGCGCAAGCAGGCGGCAATGCCATCATCGGCATGGTCGGCGGTATTGTTGCGAATATCGCTAAGTTCGTGTTTTGGCAAATCGCTATAACTGCAGTTGTAGATGCTCTCGGCCGGCTAAGCGAATGGTGGAACAAATACAGTCAGAACCAGCAGTATAAGCAGGCAATAAGCAGCATCAACAACGGCCTTGCCGATCAGGTGCGCATCGCACGAGAGACGGGACGTGCTTTGGACGCAGTAACCGAAGCACGAAAACGCGACGCTGAGGCGGCTATACGTCAAACAAATGCGAATAACGTTGAAGTCTATCGTAAGCTTAATGATGAGCTTTATAGACGTTCGCGTAACATCAAAGCACTCGAAGACGCACGTAGCAGGAACACAAACCAACCGTTGATTGGAAACGAACGAGCGGTTGAGCTAGCACGAGAGCGTGACCCTGAATTTGCAAAGCGTATTGATCGCTTCAAAGCAGAGATCGCTAAAGGTGAAAAAGCGCTCCGTGATCTTCTCGGCGAAGACATCACAACAAAACCAGAGGATACCCAACTCAAACAGCAAGAAAACCGTCAACTCATCGAAGACCTCGCACGCTTCGAGCGCGATACCCGTCAAACAATCGAAGACGAAATCTACAATTACAGACGTCAACTGCAGAGTCGTGAACTCGATCTTTTCCGTGCCCAAGGTCAACTACAGATTGAACAGGCCGAAGCACGCAACAGAAAACTAATCGAAGGTACTCAAGAAGAAGCCAAAGCAGGTGCTACAGCACTGGTCCAGTGGATCAGCACAAAGCGCCGAGGTGAACTCGACATCGAAACGAAGAAGCGTGAGGCAGCTGCCGCCCTAGCCGAGGTCGAACGTGCTCTCGGGCGCTTCCGTCTGAATCTCGAGCGTCAGATCACAGAACTCCGCAAGCGCATGGCGCAATACGAGATCGACGTCCTCGACAAGCGCCTGAAGGCTGAGCAGACCATCGCCAACATCCGCAACGGTTCCCTGGTGCAGGATCCAACCTCCGGCATCCAGGGTCGAACAGGCCTACGCATGGGCCGCACCGGCACCGCCACCGGAGATCACTACCACATCGAAGGCGCTGCCACCGAGGACGAAGCGCGCGCCATCTTCGCCCGCGGCCGTGAACGCGGTGTCGTGATGACGAGCCCTCCAGGCCCACGTCGCGCACCAACGAGAGGAGCCAGCACCATGCACGGTGGCTGGGATCTGGCAGGAGCACCCATCGCTGATCTTGACCTTGCACCTGGCTACACCCTCATCTCCTTCCAGATGAATCAAGGTGGTCTAGGCAATGTCGCTACTGTCCGCCGAGACAGTGACGGCAAGATCTTCAAGCTCGGACATATTGCAAACCCTGCCAAAGGATGGACATTCAATCAGAACCAGTCTGGTAGTTCATACGCAGCAACGACGCTAAACCGTCGAGCACAAGCAATGCAGTTCTTTATGGAGAAAGGACTTCCACGTGTGAGTGCCGCCGCGCTCGTGGGTGGATTCCAACAGGAATCAGCTGGACTAGACCCCAGCAGGGAAAATCCGACAAGTAAAGCACTGGGCATCGCTCAGTGGACAGGTACAAGACGCTCCAATATGCTCGCCGCAGGAGGACAAAACAATTTCCAAAAGCAGCTCGAGTTCGCTTGGCAAGAGCTTAACACAACGGAAAATGCATCTCTTAAAAAACTGCGTGACGCAAAAACCTTAAATCAAGCTCTGATGGGTGCTGCTTCATTCGAGCGATTCGCAGGATGGCAAAGAGGCCCCGGTGGCGGTGGTGAGTGGGGATCCCGCGTCCAATACACGAAGGAGCTGCTCAGCGGTGTCGCCCCCGGGGGCGGTCCCGGTGCTGCCGGCATCAACGCCGTCGGGGGAGCACCTAAAGCTCCAGACATCACACTCAACCTCGACACGTCTGAGCTCGATACAGTCCTCGGGGGTCTTAAACGTGTCAATGCTGAGCTTCAAAAGCTCGATGCACAGTCTGTAGAGCTTCGCAATAAAGAGAGCTTCGACGCCTTTGTCAGAAGCATCGATCAAAGCAGCAAACAGCTAGAGCAGATTACGATTGATGCCCAAAATCAACTGACAAGCTACGAAACCTCAGCCAAAGCTTTAGCAGATACACCATTCCTTGATCGTGATGTAATCAATCTCGACATAACACGCAAACAACTAACAGACGAAGCGGAGCGCAAAAAGTTAGCGCTACTAAAAATGACACGCGAGATCCAAAACGCCACCGAGGACGAAAGGAAAAAAGCAGCTGCAGCAATCGAAGCCCAGTACACAAAAGATATTTCTAACCTCGATCTCATTTTTAAGAGCCGCTTACAGATCCTACGTCTCACTAAAGAAGAAAACGCCCTGTACGCACTGCGGGACCAGCGTGTTAGCGATAACATGCAGTATCAGCGTGACCTAATCCAAACACGTGCCGAAGCATTCAGATCAACTCTCAGTCCTACCGACTTTGTAGGCCGACGTCAACTCGATGCACGTGTCAATGCCAGTACAAGGCTGATTGAACTCACCAAAGGAGGAACCGAACCTATTGGCGACGCGCTTGCTAATAAGTTCAACGAAGAAGTACAGCAAGGACAAGCTATCGCCAAGCAACTTGCTATCGTTGACTCAGAACTGTACAAGTTTTCCGAACGGCTAAGGATGGCGCGTGAAGTCACAGCCACTTTCGTCGAATCAAACAAAAACATACTCAAGAGTGTTCTCCAAGGTAACTCGGTTGTAGACGCTGTGACACAGATGAGCGAGACGATTGCCAATAAGTTTACTGATATGGCGCTTGACTATGCGTTTAAGCCTATCGAACAACAAATGGAGACCTTCTTCAAAGGTGTGTTCAACGCAGATTCAGCAGAGCAAGCCAATACCACAGCACTAAGCAGTCTCACATTGAGCATTGATAACAAACTTATACCTGCCATAACGACTCTAACGACGGCTGTACAAGGTCAAACAACGGCAACGACAGCAGCTACAACCCCTGGCACAAGCGGCACTCCGGCTACGCCTGAAGAAAAAGTCAATAAGTTCGCAGAAACACTACAGAAAGCTACAGCTGCTGTCGCAGTAGTTGCGACTTCAGCGCTGTCTATCGCAGGCGGCATCCAACAAGTGCGCAAAGGAGGTGCGTACAACGTCCTCATGGGCCTCGCTGGTGTCTTCTCAGGCATCGGTTCTGTCACAGGTGCTTTCGGCAAAGGCGGCGCCCTCTCCGGCCTGTTCAAGGCCTCCGGCGGCCCCGTCACCGCCAACCGCCCCTACATCGTTGGCGAGCGCGGCTTCGAGCTCTTCGTCCCCCAGACCAACGGCACCGTCGTCTCCAACGACCGCAGCCGCGCCCTCCTCGACGCCCGCGGTGCCCTGTCCACCAGCAGCACCAGCAGCAGCTCCCCCGAGGGCGGCGCTCTCACCTATTCGACCTCGGGTAACCCCGACCTCTTCAGTGCGACCCGCAACGCCCTCACCTACACCTCCGATCCCAACCCCTTCGCTGCCAGCCGCGGCGCCCTGTCCTCCACGACCAACCTCACCCGAGAGCGTCAGAGCGAACGCATCCTCACGACCACCCTCAACGCCGCCCCCAAACCCCTGGACATTCGCTACCAGAGCGAAGTCATCAACAGCACCGAGTACGTCTCCGCGGACCAGTTCCAACGCGGCATGTCCGAAGCCGCCGAGCGCGGCCGTGCCCTCACGCTCAGCGCATTGAAAAACTCTGTCCGTGCCCGTCGTCAAATTGGTATCTAACCATGACCGTAGCTTTCTGCAACTTCGTCCGCTTCAAAAGTCTCAACGGCACCTACCAAGCTGGCCGTGACTTTCAGAATTTCTTCATCGGTGAAACCCGCACCCGGGGATCGGTCTCCTACGCCTTCGCCCCCTTCGCCGTCACCCCCGGTGCTGGCACCAAGGGTGGAGACCGCAGCGATTCCGCCGTCGTCGCGCCCGCCAGCCCCCTGGTGACCAACCTCTTCCTCGAGGCCTCCACCGAGCGCTGGCTCTGCGAGATCACCGTCGTCCTCCTCGACCCCGAGACCTTCTCCGAGGTCTTCCAGGTCACCACCGAAACCTGGGTCTGCTCCCGCCTCGAGATCCCCTCCCCCGAGCGCGCTGTCCTCCGCCTCTCCTCTCCCCTCGACGCCGTCGACAGCCAGATCCCCCGCCGCACCCTGAGCAGCCGCCTGGTCGGCAGCCTCCCCTCCACCGGCAACATCTCCGCGGCATGAGCACGGCCAAGCCCTGGATGCGCTACATCGGACTCCCATACCGCCTGGGAGCTGACCCCCGCACTGGCCGCGGAACGGACTGCATTCGCCTGGTTCTCCGTGTCCTCGAGGACGCTGGCTTCAACCCGCCCTCGGTGGAACGCCGCTGGTACAAGCTCCTGGCACAGCGCGACTACGCCGCCATCGAAGCTGATTGGTACTCCCTAACAGAGCAGACATCAGTACCAGAGCAATACGCCATGACCCTCCTCCCCACCGAGGGCGACTTCTCTATAGCCATTGTCGTTGACCAAGGCATTCTTGCAGTACGAGCTACGATTGGAGTTGTATGGGTGCCACTGAGCAGCATGCGCCCTTTGAACTATCGACGCCTCAAGCATGTCTGATGCCTTTCCGCTGCTCCCATCAGACCGCTACGTCGCCAGTCTTCTTGGATTAACCGACGATCAATATCGCTACTTTCAGGCTGAGGTTCGCCGCCGTGCCCTCGCCCAGCCCCGCCCCGCGGTCGTCGCCGAACCCACCACCCTGGCGACCATCTCGCTGATCGCAACCCTTGTCTCCGTTGGCCTGACCATCGCCGCTTCGTTCTTCAAACCAAAAGAACAGTCGCAGCCACGCCTGCAGCAAAACCAGTCTCAAGGCCAGTCGATCAACAACCTCCGGCGCTTCGTACCCAGGCAAGGCTTCGACTCCGCCCAGAACGTCGCATCGATCGGTGACTTTATCCCACTGGTTTATACACGTCGCGAACTCATCAACGGTCAGTACTACGGAGGTGTCCGCATCAACGCTCCTCTTATCTGGAGCCAGATCAGTGCCATCGACAAAAGCCAGCTTTTTCGTGCCATTTTTCTCATTGGTGAAGGTCACCCCGACTTCGCCATCGATCCTAACAACATCGCCATTGGTAACAACACTCTCGGTTCCTACCTCTTAGGTAACGACGAAAACTCCCGCTTCACCGTCTACTTCCGCCCCTACGGCGGGCGCATCACCGCCTCTGACCGCATCCTTGGCACCAGCAATGACCCAGGCCGTCTCACCGAGAGCGATGTCTACGCCGTCCTCGATGAAAACGGAAACCCCGCTCCCTACTTCTGTCACGCCCGGCGACCCAACACCCAAACGCAGTTCGGGGTCTACTCTCTCATCGGTAACGGTTTCGGACTAAGAGTCAACCCTTCGCTTCGCCCTGGCGTCAACGCTCAGATCACCGTCAAAGTCAGCGGCTCCAAGAAAAGAAGCAAGGCTGAGGGCCGCGTTGTCTGTGAGCCGGACTTCGTTTCCCTAGCCCAACGCAACAAGTTCAAGGCCAAGTTCAGCGGTCGTTCAGGTCTCATTGACAATGACGGCAGCACTTGGACCTACCACCTCTCCAACACCTCGGATGCGCTTACTGTTTTCGAGGCTGGAGAGAACCTTTCCAGCTGGGACACGCGGGTCGAAGTTGCTGAAAACCCCTTCCCCAGCGTTCCAGATTCCACCGTCGAAGGCTGGTTGCAACTCGGTGACGTCATCTCCTCTGGTAATTCACTCTCCGTGATTGCCACGCTCAGTCCAGAGTCAGTCGAACCGGCAATCGCCAGCCAGGACGATGGCACGTACGTCGTGAGCTACAGCATTTTCTTCGTGCGGGGCAGCAAGGACATCTACACCGAGCACGTTGTCTCGATCTCCAAAACAACCACCATCGTCGCCGGCTTGCCGGTGGTTACCTACGGCTACACCAACCTCGAGGCCACGCTCACGGTCTCGGTGAACGATCGTCTTGATGTCCATCAGGAGCGCTCCGGTGACGTCGCCGCCGCTGTCGCCGGCCGCCAAAAGGCCTGGGACGACAGCCTCCAGGTTGGCGAACTCTTCAAGATCGGCAGCGCCCTGGCCATCTGCTCCGCCCGCAACCCGGCCGACATCACCTTCAACTCCGATGCGGACTTTGAACCCGTCAGCCCCAGCCAGGGCAACGCAGTAGAGGTATCCCTCAAAGTCATCCGCAGCGGCTCATCACAAACAGTCAGTCTCAACGACATCACAAAAAGCGCACTCGACGATCCCGCCTTCTACTCAGCCACGAACTTCCCGCATCTATACCGCATCGCGATTGCCAATTTCTCCACCTTGCGAGAGTGCCGGATCGTTGAGGTCTGCCTTCGTAGTGCCCTCGGCATCCGCATCTCAGGCCTCTGCAATTTCCGCGACACGCTCACCTATGAGCAAATCGACAACCGGGCCTGCTACGACAAAGAAAACAACGCCATTCAACCTGGCGACTATCTGACCGTTGACATCTTCAACAGCGGCCAGATGAACAGCTCGGAAGAGCGCTACTCCTTCTTCCGAATCCGCTACCGGGAAGCTGGCACCGAGGACGGCTTCACCGAGCTCGCCCCCTGCTTCGGCGTCCGCGGCATCACCCAGCAGAACGTCTTCAACGACTTCCGCCTGGTGATGCCCGCCACGAAACGGTGGGAGTTCCAGCTGGAGCCCCTTTCAGGCTGGGAGATCCGCTCTGGCACCGCCACCGGCGACCTCGAGCTGATCGACAGCGGTCTCTCCACCCAGCGCACCCTCACCACTAACGGCATCACGATCAGCTTCCGCGGCGCCATCGGGCCAACAGGCGCAGCCTTCATCCCGGCTGTCCTGCGCAGCTCCCTGGGCCCTGAACGGTTCCGCCTGGCCAGCGTGCAACGCGGCAACAACGGCGAGATCGGCATCGGCTACAGCGACGGCAGCTCCTACCTCGATGCCTGGGGCAAGCTCGCCGAGGGCTTCGTCTACGAAGAGGTCCGCTCCAGCGCGGAAAGCGCCCCCGAGCACGAGATCGTCAACGTCAACGAGATCATCCCCAATCTGACCGCCCCCCAATACGACAAGCTGGCGATCATCGGGTTCAACGTCCGCTTCGGGCCTGAGTTCCAGCAGTTCGGCCAGCTGAGCATCTACCCGCGTCAGGCCCTGGCCGCCGGCACCCACCTCTTCCCTGAGGTGTTGCTCGACGCCATGATCAACCCCGAGTACGGCCGCGGGGATCAAATCAGCCTGGAGCAGATTCACACCGACAGCTTCGCCGCCTCGTCCGTCTGGTGCCTGGATCGCCTGATGTTCTTCGACGGCGGCGTCACCGGTCGCATCAACATCCGCCAGTGGGCCGCAGACGTGGCCGCCGCCCATCTCCTGCTGTTCGGCGAAAGCGGCGGTCGCTTCTGGCTCCGCCCCGCCTGGCCCGGCACCGTCGCAGCACCGCTGCCCGTCCCGATCCAAGGCATCTTCACCGCCGGCAACATCACCGAGGGCTCCTTCTCCCTCGAGTACCTCCTCCCTGAAGACCGCCGCCCCATCCAGGTGAGCGTTCGCTACCGCGAGGAGCGCCTCTCAACCAACCTCAGCAACCCCGGCGTCTTCCCCACCGAGCTCGAGGTGCTGGTCCGCGAAGCCTCCCCCTTCGGCGCCGACACCGACCCGATCGAGAGCCTCGACCTCAGCGACTACGTCACCAGCCGGCAGCACGCCATCGACGCCGCCAAGTTCGTCGTTCGCATGAGGCGCATCCCCGATCACGCCATCCGTTTCGAGACCACCCACGAAGGCCTCGTTGCCTCCATCCAACCCGGCGACTGCATCCGCGTCGCCATGGAAGTCATCAACGTCAACGAGCTGCGCAACGGCGCCGTCCTCGCCAACGGCACCGTTGTCTCAACCGAGCCCTTCGCCGATGGCACCTACTCCGTCCTGGCCTGGGACGGCACGAGCAATACCGACCCCGCGCCTACAACCCTCGTCGTCTCCAACGGCCTCGCGCAACCAACAGGTGTCATTTTCACGCTCATCAACGAAGCCACTTCAACTAGCACTTATCAGATCGAACGCATCACACCAACAGAAGATGGTCGCTTCGGAATCGAAGCCATCCATATGCCTACCACCGAGGCCGGTATTCTTGTGATGGCTGAAGGCTTTACCGATGCAGCCAACTGGGTGATCTCCTGATGTCTGTCCCGTTTCCAAACATACAACCCAGCTCAAGACGCTTTGTCCCGCCTCGTTGGGCAAACACCAGTAGCCGCAGCCAATCAGGTGTTACAACAAAGCGCCTGTGGGGCAACAAGCCTAGCGAAGCGCAATTATCCCTAGGATTTAACAACGTCCGCGACTCTGTCGCCGATCAGATCCTAAGCTCTTACGATGCTGCAAGAGGTTCGATCGCATCTCTGACGCTCCCTTCTTTAGTATTTGAAGGCATCACTGGTTCGCTCAACGCACGCCTCCAATCAGCTTTGACCCAGTCAGGCCTCCTATGGTTCTTCAAAGACGATGATCCCCCCGAGGTCGAGAGCGTAGCCCCCGGCATCTGCAACGTTCGAGTGAACTTGGTCGCAGAGCTTAGAATGGACTGACAGTAATCTCGGCGTGAAGTCATGGCTCTAGTCACCGGTAGCAACGGAGAGCTGCGATATAACGGCACACGAATCGCCAAGTGCCGTGAGTTCAGCATTGACATCAGCCGCGATGCCTTGGACTCATCCGTGCTCGGGGCGTACGACCGCACCTTCATCGAAGGTATGCGTGGAGCGACAGGCTCTGCCACCATCTTGTACGACGAAGACGACCCGGCGACCGTAGCGCTGATAAACAATATCTTTAGCAACAGCCGCGAAGATCAAGCCTTCGCGCTGTACCTCAACACCACCAGCAACAAGGCTCTGTCCTTCAACGCCCTGACGACACAAGTCAGCACTCCAGTGCGCGTTGGAGATGTCACCGCATGCAGTGTCAGCTTTCAAGTCAGCGGCCCTATTGACGGTACATTCTGATGGCAGTTCTAGGTGCAGGCGGCAGTCTCCGATTACGCCGAGAAGCCCCGGATCCAGTCGTACTTACCACAGAAGCGACGCATTATACTTCCAACTCGCTCTACGTTCTCGACCCAGCATTTTGGAGCGGCGACCAAGTCACCGTCTCCGCGAGCTCGGGTCTCCCCTTCAACATCGGTGGAAACGTCGCCGCCTGCCCTGATGGCTACGCCGCCTACACCGGAAGTGAGTGGCTCGTAGGTCCAAACAGAACCCACGTCGCAGACGACAACGACACGTTCTACAACTCAGATAACAACGTCCACTTCTACGTCACTGCTGACGACACAGGACTCATTCAGAGTCAAACGTTCTTCATCTACCGCGATCAACTTGACCGCATCAGTTTCTACACTACACATGAAGCCGCCCTTAAGGGTGACACCAGCCAACGAGCTACCATCCTGGAAGTCGACTTCAATAGTCTGAGCCTGGCACCGTACGGATCTTCCGATCAATGGCTGTGGACGGTGCAAGGGCAGATGAGTGAATGGAGCCTGAACCTCACTGCTCAAGAAGTCGACACCACATCCATCGGTGATCGCTTTGGCGATGCAGTCAAGAGCATTGTTACGGGAGGAGGCTCGATTGACTTTATTGTTGATCGCCGAATTTCGAACGATCAGCAAGGCGCTGAGATGACAGACTCAACCGCCCTAATGCGCCTTCTCCTCATGACTGAGAAAGGCTGCAAAGCTGACGCAGAGTTCTGGATGATCGAAGATCAGGTCGATCGATGCAAACTCCTTCCAGGCGATCTCTATTATGAGACACAGCTGCTGATCACTTCTGTAGCTATCAACACGCGGGCAACTGAGTTCATCGCCGGCTCTTTGAACTTTGTCACTGTAGGCGAGATTAAACTACAAATGGGCACGAACTAGCCATCCGTTTCGGATGTCTAAAGTGGTCACAGGTAACCGCACGAGCTGTGACGAAAATCATCAGGGCTGGCCAGTCTGGTGCGCTCGACAATATCAACCTCGCACAGTCGAACTTCCGAAGTCAGATTGCAGCAGTCACGGACGCCGTTCGTCAGCTCGGCGGCTCCCCCGAGATCGGTTCCGGCGCAGTCATCAACGACCCGCTCTCGGCCCCCTACGTTCTCTACGTCAACTTTTACACTGGCAGCGACAAGTTCGTCTCAGGCAGTTACTCCACAAGTGGATCGGCGACGCAACGCATCGAATTGCAGCGTCTCGAATGTGGCTACACACCTAGTCGACCATTCAAGACAATCAGCCGCGCAATTATTGAAGCCGGCATCATCACCTCTAAGAGCTACTACCAGCAACCGCTCGGTAACAACGACCTCGTCAGCATCGTCTTGATGCCTGGCGCCACTGTCGTTCTCAACGGCGCCGGCTCCTCCGTGTCGGAGTGGGCCAACGGCAAGACCCCCACCGACGCTGAGCTCCAGGCCTTCAATCCGACCACCACCGGCGGCATCATCCTGCCTCGCGGCTGCAGCCTGGTTGCAGTGTCCAGCGACCTGCGCAAGACCATCCTGCGCCCCGAGACCGTTCCCACTCCTGCCGACGAAGCAGCGGACTGCAGCAACCGCCGCACCATCTTCAAGGTCACAGGCACGGGCTACTACTGGGGCCTCACCTTCATGGACAAGGTGGGCAGCACCAGCTCCCACCACCTGCTCCACTGCTTCGAGTTCGCCAGCTCAGCTGAGCTCGATGAGTTCTACGGCAAGATCCGCACCGCCTTTGCCGGCGCCAACAACACCGGCGGCCTCGACCCCGCCCTGGCCGTCACCCGCACCACCGAGTACGAGATCGTCGGCCCCAGGCCCGCCTCCGGCAGCCAGACCGCGGCAACCGACACGACGACTTCCGCATCGCCCTACATCTTCAACTGCAGCATCCGCAGCAACTACGGCCTGTGCGGTGTCTTCGCGGACGGTTCCAAGCCCACCGGCTTCAAGTCGATGGTGCTCGCCCAGTTCACCGGCGTGAGCCTCCAGAAGGATCTGAGCTGCTGGCAGCAGTTCACCTCCACCCCGAGCGCGGCCTGGAATACGGTCAGCAGCTATGCCAACTACATCAACGCCGATCCCAATGATCTGCGGATGAATCCCGATCGTCGATCGTTCCACATCCGGGCGATCAATGACGCAATCATGCAGGAGGTGTCCGTTTTCGCCATCGGCCAGGGGATCCACCACTGGACCCAAAGCGGCGGCGAGCTGACCGTCACCAACTCCAACAGCAACTTTGGTGGCTGTGCTGCATTGGCCGAGGGTCACAAGACCACCGCCTTCGTCTCCGACGCCAGCTGGAACATCGGCTCCATCCGCGTCGCCACCAACCTCAGCGAGAAGACCAACAACGTCCGGCGCATCTTCCTGGGCACCGTCGCCGAATCAACGACGAACACCGCCACGACGATCACCCTGACGGAAAACCTCGCCAACAGCACCGTCAATCCAGGCGTTCCCGAGCTCCTCGACAAGGACGGCTACTCCCTGGTCAGCGGCCACTGGGTCTGGATCGAGAACCCCCGCGGTGAGGACTACCGAGCGCAGCTTGCCTCCACCTCATGGAGCTCAGCCAACCCCAACCGCATCGTCGTCACCGCTGCCTTCGAGAACGGCAACGGCGAAGCCCCTGGTGATCCGATCGAGAACGCGCAGGGGTTCCCGACCGGCAGCACCTTTCCCCCGCTGGCCGGTGCCCGCGTCTACGTCCGCCGCTTGGTGGACACCCGCTCCGTCGACGAACGGCGCTACAGCCTGCGATGCAACAACACCATCAGCCGCTCGCGCACGCCAGTCCGCGACTACGTGTTGCAGACCACGCCTGGCGATGGCGGCATCACCGGCACCATCAGCGACAGCCAACTGCTTGTGGTCGCCTCCGCAGCCTCGATCGCCCCCGAGGGCGCCGGTGTCATCCGTTCGGCCTCGGTGGAGCTACGCCGTGCCAACGCCGCCAACACCTGGGCCAGCGCTCAGATCTACCGCATCGGCGACGTGGTTCGCCGCGACCTCAAGGCCTACAGCTGTAAACAGGCCAATCAGGACACGACATTCGACCCGAACAAGTGGGAAGAGATCTTCGTCCACATGGAGTCCACGTTCAAGCCCGAGGACTTCTGGAAGAACACCCAGCCGATCATTATCTTTAACAACGACACCGACCCGGACTCGGCAACCTGCGGCTACACCCTGAGCACCGTCTGGTCCACTGACGAGGCCATCCGCAAGCAGCTGCGTTCCGGTGTCGACTACCTGGCGCTCCATTCCCTGCTGGTGAGCCTCGGCTTCAGCACTACCAACGCCCACACCATCCTCCTGCCCAAGACCAGCAGCACCCGAGAGCGGAACCCCGCCAGTGCCCTGGACGGCCTCGGTGCTCCCTCCGGCGCTGCAAACGCCTGGGGCAACTGGGCGATCGAGTTCCGTCGTCCATCGAACATCCGCCTGTTCGGCCACGCCTGGGAATGGGCGGGCTTCCTCAACTACTCCAAGTCCCTGCCTGAGTACCAGCTCGAGCTCAGCCCTCTCAACAAGTTCACCTACTACTTCTCTAACAAGAACGGCGGCAGGGTTTACGGCAGCGGCTTCAACGAGGAGGGTTTCCTCGTCACACCCCAGGGCCTTCAGGATCTGGCCACCGGTAACGAGATCACAGTCGAAAACCTCGGTGATCGGGACGTGCCGATCGATCAGGTCGAGTTCCCGACTGTGTTCCAGAACATCACCGTTGAGGACAATGCAACGATCACCAATTTGATCGTCAATGGCACCATCACAGGTCAGCCCAACTGGGACGACGAAGATCCCTACGGGCCTTCCAGCTTCCTGCCTGAGCTCCCCGCCGCCAGTACCACCAAGGCCGGCATCGTCGAGCTCGCCACCACCGCTGAGGCCGTGGCCGCCGCCATCAGCGACCGGGCTGTCACACCCGAAGGCCTGGGCGCCTTCCAGGACGACTTCCTGGATCGACTGGAGTTCATGAGCGACGCCGAGTCGATCGTATATGTTGATGCTTCTGTTGTCATCAATGGCAGCAATGTTGCTACCTACGCCAGCATTTCAAATGCTATCTGGACTGACATCAAGGCAAATCGTGTTGTCCATGATCTTGATAGCTGGGCTACAACGGCACCAGCAGAGACCTCGGATCAGTACAAGTTTGCAAGAAATGTCGTCTTCAAGACAGTCAAGCAAGCTTTTGATTTTATCAATAGTCGGGTTCCGATCACTCGCGACACGATTGAGATCAGACTGTATCAGTCCAGCGACTCAAACGCCAGTGGCATCGTAACTTGCAGCTATCGCGGTACGGCCAATCTGCTGATTGCCGCTGGCGCATCTGCAACGCTTCTGACCAACGGCTGGAGTGCAGAGCACTACTGCGGCTATCTGTCAATTCCCTATGCAACGCTGAAGCTACAGCAGGCCAACCTGAACATCACAGGCACTGCTGCAGCGCCAGACACCAGGCGCTCCAATGGACGACCTGTTGTCGCCGGAAGCATTGAGATTGTCAATTCAAGAGTCAAGTGCGTATCTACATCTACCAATGGCGCGATCATCTTCCTTGCTGCGACAGAGCAATTCTCGATTCTCGCCAACGAATCATTCTCCAACAAGAATGAGATCACCGTTGACTATAACTCAGCCACGCTTGGTCGTGTTGTGCTTGCAAGCTGCAAGGATCTGACAATCAACTCAAGGCAGTCTGCTATCAATACCAGCAAAACACTTGATGTTGCGCTGAGCTTCAAGAGAACTGGCATATCTGCTGGCAAGTCGCAGACTACCTGCTTCTCCGTGTCCGAAAGCGCCAGGCTATACATCGACCCAAATAACGCTCTGCCTTTCTCAAGATTTGTCCTTTCGTTCGACTTCACATCTTCACAGGCTACAAGTTTTGACTTTATTTACGCAGAGGCCGGCTTCAAGGTTTCCGAGATTGGTCGCTTCACTGCAGATGCAAATAACTTTACTCAAATCAATATGCCGATTGCCCAGAAGGGCAGCCTTACAGAAGTCTTTGGTATTCGCGCTGGTGGTCCCGTCACTCTAACCTGGAATACATTCGGCACTCCATCTGCACTTCTCCCGAATCAAACGGGATTCCTGTTTACGCTTGCCACGGCGTTCAACGCAGCTGGGCTATCAACAACTGCATCCTATCTGTGGGAGATTCCTGCAGGCAGCACCCGCTATGGCACATTTTTGCTGTCTGGCCTTGATTCAGCAAATATTTCTAATGCCGGTACTCCATACGATCCACCCGGTGGAACAGCTGGAACCGGAACCCTTACAGATGTGAATCTGTCGCTTTCACCTGGAACTGTATTCAGTGTAGTAAAAAATGACACCGCCGTCCCCGGAGAAATTACTTTTACCGGCAGCCTTAATCAGCAGCTAGCAAATAGAATTTTTGCGGGTCCGTCAAGCGGCAGCTCCGCTACGCCTTCGTTCCGACAGCTGGTCGCAGCTGATCTGCCAAGCGATGTAGTTACCACAACCGGTACTCAGACGCTTTCAAACAAAACCCTTGCTTCGCCAGTCATCAACGGGACGGCAGCCTTCGCAGCAGGCACGGCAGCTGCCCCGAGTGCGGCGTTCGGCGAAGCAAACAGTGGCTATTACAGGATCAGCACCGGCGTGCTCGGTCTCTCTACGGGCGGCGTTGAGGCCCTTCGGGTCGATGCAAGTGGCCGCATCGGTTCGCGTAGCTCCTCTCTTGGAGGCATCAATGGGGCCTACAGCCTGGCAGCAGCTCCAACCGGAGGAACAACTTCACACGGCATCGTCTACGCTCCGGTTATTGCATCAGATGTAACAGATACATGTAATGCGATCCTATGTAATCCGTCTAAAAGCGCAGGTTCAACTCTTCCCAACCTTCGTCACTTTACTGCCGCGCAGGGCACTCTTACCGGAACGGTCACCGATCAGATTGGCTTCTTCGCTCAAGGTACCCTAATTGGCGCGACAAGAAACTACGGTTTCTACTCGCTAATTGCAAGTTCTACCGGTCGCTGGAACTTTTATGCGGGTGGTAACGCTCCAAACTATTTTGAGGGAGACATCCGCACAGGAACGGTTCTCACGCAGCGTCAAGTGCCTGCAGGTACCGCTTTTGTCGCAAACGCAGCTGTTCTTACGAACACTGCCCTGACTGACGGGATTGTCACAGGGACACCGACAGCTGCTTCCACAATGCAGCTGCCAACGGGGACCAACATGGATAGCGTGTTCCAAGAACTGCAAAACAACCAAATGTTTGAATGGACTCTGATTAACCTCGCTACTGCCACACATACCATCACTGTGACAGCTAACACAACCCACACCGTTATCGGAAATATGGTCGTGGCCGCAAACTCCTCCGCGCGGTTCATTACCCGTAAAACCACCGCCAACACCTTCATCACCTACCGAGCTTCTTGATCATGCCTGAACCCGTTGAGCAATCTCATTTCTCTGGTCAACTGCAATTCATCTATCCTGACGGCACAGTCCAGTACAACGATCAAATCGGCGCCCCTGAGGATTTCCCCCTCACCGAGGCCGAGATCCTCCAGATCACCCGTCAGTTCGAGGCCGACCCCATCGAGCCGCCCCCCGAGGGCTGATTAGTCTTTCTCGCCCGTCCCGTTGAGCAGATGTCAAAAACCATGCACTGGAGCTTCAAACCCGGCGCACCTAGCCTTTGTCAGAGCCGTCCATCAACATCGCTCCCGGCCTCATGACTCCATCGCCCGTACCGCTCTGGCGCGAGGTCCGAGCCACCGTCATCGCCGGAACGCTGGTGGTGGTAGCGACGAGCATCCTCGGTGGAATTGCGTATCTCATCCACCGGGTTCCAAACCAGCTGGATCGCGTCATCGATAACCAGACCCAAATCCGCCACCGGCTGGAGTTGATGGAGCGCACGGTAGAACAACACGGCTACCGCATCGTCCGCTTGGAGGCGACGAAATGAAGCTCTCCGCCATCCTCGGCACCATCGGCGGTGCCGCCACCGTCTTCAAGGCAGCCAGCAACGTCGCGCTCATCGCCGGAGCGCTCTACCTGGTCGACTGCCGCCTCAGCAACCGGGGCCCCGAAAGCATGGACCGCTGCTGGATGACCGCCCTGCCGATCGCCGGCATCGGCGCCGCTGGCCGGGGAGGCTTCACCCTGGGCTACGGCACCTACAACCCCGCCCTGCGCCCCGAGGACGGCCCCACCGGCGGCGGCGAGCGCGACGAACACGGCCGGTTCAAGCGCCGTCAGCCCTGAACCATGCCTCGCATCCGCCCCGCCAACTACACGCTGCACATCCCCCAGCGGGCGACGCTGGGGGAACCGATCACGCTCAAGGCTGGTGGCGTGGCACTGAACCTCACCGGCTACACGGTGCTGGCGCAGATCTGGAAGGATGAAAACCGCCGAACGAAGCTGGCTGATCTGACAGTGACCTATGTCAATCGCGTTCTGGGGCAGATCAAGCTGTCGCTGACCAGAGCGCAGACACGTTTGATTACTCAAAACTGTTTCTGGGATCTACTCGTAATCGAACCGGGAGGTGATGCGGATTATTGGTTGGAAGGTCTGGCTATGTTGGATCCCGGCCTCACAGATGACGTGCCATGAGCAATCAAGTCGAGGTCATCGTTAACGAGGCCAGCATCCCCACTGTGGTGGAGGTGAATGCGCCTGGATCCCAGGGCATCCCCGGCAAGACCGCCTATCAGGTCGCGGTCGAGCAGGGCTTCCAGGGCACCGAAGCTCAGTGGCTGGCGAGCCTGGCGGAAGAGGCGAACGGCATCGCCATGGCCTACGCCGACGCCGCCGAGGCCTCCGCTACCGCTGCAGCTGGGAGCGCTTCGGTCGCCGCCAGCAGTGCCACCAGCGCTTCGGGATCTGCCGCTACCGCAACCACAAAAGCCAGCGAAGCCAGTAGCAGCGCCACCAGCGCCTCGGGCTCAGCATCCAC
>Ga0214917_10002429_pt1 | contig 22599 bp, 37 predicted proteins | sample LL_1208_BB_MetaG_FD_177983 | JGI IMG/M metagenome (GOLD analysis project Ga0214917, IMG submission 177983) | Freshwater microbial communities from Lake Lanier, Atlanta, Georgia, United States - LL_1208_BB | ecosystem: Environmental > Aquatic > Freshwater > Lake | place: USA: Georgia | collected...
GGGGATCCGTTGGCGGGGCTTGGCGAATGCCTGCTTCCAAAGCCAACCGTTTTAGATGCTCACTGCCCAACATGGGTTCTTTGGAACCCAAACCAAAAGGTGTCAGCACCATATTGCCTACGTCTGCTACGCCACCAACCAAGTTGTAAGGTGTTTCAGATACGCCCTGTGCAATATTTTTGACGTTGCGCACTACGCCCGTACCCACTTCCTTGACCGCTTGCAACGCGTCCGCTGCTTTGAATTTCTTGCCCTTAGCAAAAGTGTCAGCAGTGATAGGAGCACTGGGTGCGCCCATGGGGTCTTGGAAGTATTCCCCTGTCTCAGGAGAACCCCCTGCTCTGTATACCGGGCCGCCATCAGCAAACAACTTGGGCATGCTCAGGCCATAAGCTTCGGGGTCCATGGCAACATTTAATGCCAGTTGCCGTCTTCCTGCGTCCGCCTTGGCCGCCGCTACCTTGGCATCGTAATCCGCTTGACTAACCGAAGGGGAAGTGGGAATTGCCATACTAAAAGCAGCAGGGGCCGTAGGAGCCGTCATGCTAAATTCTTTAGGAGTTACTGGTGCCACCCCCGTAAAAGTAGGTAAATTCTTTGGCAAAGCGCCTGTTAGTTGCCCAGATGGAGGAGGGTTAGCTTTGTTCCATGCTGCTAAATCCGCGTTGTATTTATCCACCGCAGCTTGATACGGGTCATAAGTCTCCGTTTTGTACTTATTCAAAGCAGCGTTATATGCTTCCACTTGCGTTTTATACGGGTTGTATATATCCGTTGTGTACTTATCCAAAGCAGCGTTATATGCCTGTGCCTTGGGTAGGTACACATCGTATTCCGCCTTGATCTTGTCCAACTCCTCACGCGCCGAGGGGCGCACAAAAGCAGACGGAGCAAAAGGTAATCCGCCATCGGCCATCTTGACAGGCTGCTGTGCAGTAGATGGTGCGGGTTGCGGGAATGGGGATTGATAGCTCAAGTCGGTAGAAGCAAGGGCCACGGGCCGTGCTGTGGCCTCCGTCAGCATCTTCTCCGCTTCACTTGGCTCATATTCACTCTTACCTTCTTTCTCGCCCTCATCCGCCAACATCGATACAGCCATGGCTGCTTGATAGTTTGGACCAAGCTGGGACAACATGGGATGCGTCAAAGGTGCCGCCTTGTACACAGCACGCTGTATTCCTGATTTGGGTTTGGTAGGTGCGGGCGTGGGAGTAGCTTGTGCAAGCTTTGTAGAACCAAGAGAGCCGGTGATCTTGGTGACGTAGTTCTGCGTTTCCTCGGGTAACTTAGCAAAGTCGCCACCCTTTTGCAACCACTTGTCCGTGTTCCCCGGTCCCCAGTTATAGGCAACCAAGGCAGTCTTCCTGTCGCCATAGCGTTTGACCATGGCAGCCAAATAATCTTCACCAACCCGGGCCCGTTCAGCAGGACTGTCGTCTTTGGCAGGACGTACACCAAAACCGGGATCCTTATTGGTCATGTCCAAAACCTGCATCTCGCCCTTAGCTGTACCATACTTGGTCATCGGGCCTTCTAACAAGGTTTTACCGTCCGCTTTATAGCGGCGGCCTCCGCTTTCCTGCTGCTTGACAGCTTCTAGCAAATCTTTGGAAGACGGTTCTTGGGCCATGGTCCGGGGTCCTTATGTACCGGCGCAGCCGGTTTACAAACATTGCCTGATTCTACTAGCGCAAGTCAAGGTGTCAATACTGAGCAACCGCTGCGCGGACTCAATAATATTCATACTGATCCGACGCAGGCTCTTCTTCCTCAATATCGTCATCGGCCAAAGCAATGAAGTTGCCCTGACGAAACCGCATCCAAGCCATAACCGCCGAGTCCACCTGATCGTCATGCGCTCCGTTGGGGAAAGCAGCACACTCCTCCACCATCTCCTGCGCCCATTCAATATCCTCAGGATACCAAATCATACCCGACTCCAACAAAGGGGCAACCGCATTTGCACGACTGACCTTGTCCTGACCGGTTCTTCGTCCACCGGGACTGTACATGGTGACAGGGATTCCAATCTTACGCAACTCCTGCTGCAATGGAGTGCCTGTTGCCTTGGCCTCGATCAAGACATTGTCAGGATTCCAATACATATATTCAGACTTGGCAATCCGTTTAAGTTCAGGAAAGTCCCACCTACCCTTCTTCACATTTAACAAGATAAGGTTAGGGCCCGAGTCTAAATTAGGGTGGAACACGCCCCACGTACTGATCACAGAAAAGTCAGCACTCTCCTTCTTGCTATAAGCAGTGTCATACGTTTGGATCAAATATTCACAAGGCGGCGGCTCATCTGACTTCCACTTGCGCCACCACTCACGTTTGAGGATAGCACCCTCGTCATTAGTCGGAGCTTGCTGCCACTGAGCATTCCACTTCTTCATCCCAATGCTGACCTTGACTTTCTCTAACTCGTCAAGGCTCCAGTACCCGGGCCACAAAGGATTTCCGCTAGGCAGAATGGCAGGGAACTCGATCACCTCCCACTGGTCAGACTTGAGCTGCCCCTGCTGGCGAAGTAAGCGACCACTTAGGTCATCTGTCTTCCAGCGTGTATTAATGACGATGATAGATCCGTTTGGCTGCAAACGCTGACGTGGTCCAGAGGTATACCACTCCCACGTGTTCTCCATAGCAGTCTCGGACAACGCATCCTGCTCATCCAAGATGTCATCAAGGATCACGATGTTACCGCCGCGTCCCGTCATCGCACCGCCCTTGCCGATGAAGAAGGCTTCACCACCGCCCTTCGTGTTCCACCGACCGGCAGCCTTACTGTCTGCTGACAGGCCCACGTTTGGGAAGAGTTCCTTGTACTTGTCTTCGTCAACAAGGTTGCGGATCATCCGGCCAAAGCGCTGGGCCAGTTCGGCGGTGTGGGAGCCGACGATGAGTTTGCTGTCAGGGATTTTGCCCATCACGTAGGCAGGGAACAGATAGCTGCCCAATTGGGATTTACCGTGGCGGGGTGGCATGGCAATCATCAGGCGCTTGCATTTGCCAGCAATGACGCGGTCAAAGGCTTCCGCGATGATCTTATGGTGTTCCCCAACAAGCATCTCGGGCCAGACGTACTTGCAGAAGTCAAGGAAGCTGGAGGTGGCCTTCTCTTGGGCCTCGAGCAGTTGGAGACGGAGTTCGAGTTTGAGGCGTTCGGCCTCGACATCTTGTGGCGTGTTGGTGTTCACGGGCAGACCTTCAGGTTCTGAATTTTTTATATATTACCCCACCCTAAGGGTTTCTACAAACAAGGGGGGTGTTTCGTGGCCCCCGGGGGTCAAGATTCATGCCAGACTTTCAAAAGCGTTTTGTTTGTATGAAATCTGGCCTTCGTCCTTCGCTGGCGCTGACGGGGCTAAAAGTGGCCCTCCCCCCTGAGGGATTCTGAAACTGGTGTACCGGCGTGCCCACCCGCCCCCGCCACCACCATTGTGGGAAGGATAATAAAAAATCGAACTTGTCAAGCAAATAAAAACAATCGGTTTGCGTCGCGTGATTAATTTAATTCATAATGTTGTAAGTGGTTGATCTATAAGGATATTTCCCAAAGTGCTCGACTGCTAGATCTGGACAGTTGGACTGGCGTGCCCACCCGCCCCCGCCACCACCTATAGGGAAGGCAATAAAAAAGCCCGCACAATGTGCGGGCTTTCAGGGAGCGCGGTGCGCGGATCAGGCCTGCTCGGACTTCTCCTGCTCGCGCTTTTGGTGGTAGCGCTCGCGTGATTCAGTGGCTCGTTTGCGTGCATCCTCTTTAGTGGTGACGCGCAAGTCGGACACTTGGACACTGACACCGGTCAGTGATTCGTAGTGAATAGATTCACCGGTGTCGTAGTCGTATTCTCTGCCTACCTCGGTCAGTGTGCAGAGAAACCCTGCCAGTGCTTGAATGTCTTTAGCGGACATCCCAGCTGGCAGCGCGAAGTTGTTTCCGTTGATGTTGATTGTCTTGAGTGTTTTCATTTCTCTATCCTTTCTGGGTTGCACTGGATCGGCTGATCCAGTGCTTGAATTTTAATTGACTATGACGCTGAATGTCAAACTATTTTTAATCACTGCTTCCACTTCATCGGCCAAATTGTTTGATGCCCATTCGCTGATCTTATCGCTGACTGCATCGTCTAGGTTGTAATCGTTGACATCAAAATTGTCAGACATCCAGTTGCTAATCTCATCATCCACGTCGAGGTTGTCATCCATCCAGCTACTGATCTTGCCGTCTACCTCATCCTCGCGGATCAGTTTGTGTGCATCGATGCGTTCATCGATCAAGTCGATCAACGCGAGGCGCTCGGGACTGGGTGCATTAAGTATTTGATCAACTGCACCGATCACAGTATTGAGCAGCACGCGTGCTGCTGTTTGCACTGCCACTGCATCGCTGGACGCAGTGGCTAATTGATCCACGTATTCGAGGGCATGCGCCACGTCCACGCCACGGCTGCCGAACAATTCACTGCGGTATTGTGCTAACGGGTTCTTTTTCATTTCTCTATCCTTTCTGAGTGCGGTCTCAATCAGACCGTGAATAAATTACACCACAGACCACGGTCTGTGGCTAATGAATTATTTCTATCGGGACTCGCGCCCCGATAGTCAGCAGCCCTCGATTCTTACGCCGCCACGTGGACCGAGCGACAACAAACAATCAGGGTATTCGTCGAGGGTCTCGCGACGTGAAGCGCGATGCAGCGAAGCTTCGATTTGCTGCCCATACCGCGCCAGCTCTTGCGCGACTCGCTGATATTTATTAATCGCTGCCTGCTTTGTTCGATAGCAGAGCGCGTCATCGAGGTAATCATCGCCGATTCTTAGGAACCAATATTGTTTGGTGATTGTCATCGCTCTATCCTTTCTGTTGTGGAGCGCCCAGTATAGGCGCTCCAGTGCCCGCGTCCAATGGTTTGTTTCTATCGGGGCTCGCGCCCCGATAGCCTACCAGCTCGATTGATACTCAAACGACCAGTCCCGCTCAGGGCATGCGGCCAGCAGTGCGGCCAGCTCGTCCGCAGTGCGTTGAAGCTCGTCAAAATAGTAGTCGTCGTATTGATACCCGCCAAAGAAAAACCCCTCATTGGGAGGCAAAAGCTTAGCGGCCAATTTGCGATTGGCCAGCACTTTACGGCACAAATCCACCAGCGCCTGCAAATCATCGCGCCCCACTTCATACGGTTGACAATCGTCCACGTCATCCTGCACGTTTTTGACAAACCAGCCGTGTATCTGATTTGCTTTGCGCCAATATGCCGCGCGGCACCGAACCTCGCACAATTCCAACGGGGCGGGAATATCAAAGCCGGAAACCTTTACATCTCCGCGCTCCACGTCCCACAAATAGCGCTTAGCGCTTAAATACATATCGAGTCCCATGTCACTATCCTTTCTGTTTAAAAGTCGTTGTCTAGGTTGAGTTCTACATAGTCAGGCGCATCTTCTCGCTCAAGCACCTGCACTTCTCTTCTTGTTGCTCTGCACAACTCAGACGCAACGCTGCCAACTAACTTCTTGAATTCATCTTGCTTCATGTGTCCGTCGAGATTGTTCAATGTGGCAAATAAAGCAAGGTCGCCGTCATCACGCATAAATCCGATTGATACTGTTTTCATAACTCTATCCTTTCTGTTGTTGAGGCCTCCATTGTGCCAGCTCCGCGCACCGCGTCCAATGAATAGTTTCTATCGAACCAGCGCCAGCAATAGATTCTTACCACGGCGAGCCCGCCCGCCCCCGCCGCCACCAATTAGGGAAAAAACAAACGCGAACCGCGAACCACGGGCAAAGCGCCAGCAACCGCGCACCGGCTGCCGCCGGTGCGCGGACCGTGGCCAAGGCCACGGGCAACACGGGGCGCGAATCACGCGCCCCGCTCCACGCACCGCGCCACGTTCTACGCGGTGCAAGCGCCGAGGCTCGGGGGCAGGTTTACCCCGGGCAAATTAACCGGCGGGAGAATGCAAATAATTCTCATTCCCCCTCTGTAAATGCGAATAATTCGCATCCTGTTTTGACTAGTTAAGCCGCCAGCAAATCTAAAGCGCGGTTTTTAATCGCTGCGCCGGTGCCGAACCATGCCGATTCAAGGCGCGTATTGTCGCTGCGCCCGCGTTCGTGGTCTACCAGCTCAGTCACCGCATTAAGCATGCCCCAGCGCGTGCCGGTCACGCCTGCAATATCCGAACCAATGGCCGCGCCGTTGAATAATTGCATGATTCGCTTGTATGCCCGTGAATCGGTGATATCGATTTTGCCGGTGTGGTAAGGCTTGAGCAGCTCAGAGACAAACGCGTCCGCCTCATCCGCGCCCATGGGCTCGCCCGCCAATTTGCGCGATTCAATTAAAAAGCGCTCCCAATTATTGGCCACAATGCCCAGCTCCATGCGCACCGCGTCCGCGTCGAATCGTTCACTGTGCAGCACGCGCACGGATGCCGTGTTATCTCCCAGCGCCGCCGTTATGGTGTTATTGCACACCACGCGAACCGTGGTGAATTTTGCCACTGTGGCCATGGTTCCATCGTATGACGTGCCCAGCAACAAATAAGGCTTAACGGTGTCACCGTCCACAATATCCGCGCCCGCGCCTACTGATGCCAGCGCCCAAACGCGCCGCCCGTAACTCAACGCGCCCGCCGTCTCCATTTGAAACCCGCCAAGCTTCACCAAATTATCAAAAAACCCCATAACCTCGGCAGGCTGCACCACGTGGTAACCGTCCGAAACAACGGCCAAGGGTGCACCGGTGTCGCTGCGGTGCAATACTTTGCGCCCCTTAAAAGCTTCCGGTTCGCTCGCTGCTGCGGTGCGAAACAGTACGGGAGATTCAAGCACGTCATAAGCTAAGCCCGCTTCGCGTGTCCACGTTTCGATTGATTCATTCGCGCTCAAAGCTTGGCCTAAGCCGTGCCATGGAGTTTTGCCCGCGTAAGCTATTGCAGCGGTGCCGTTTGTGGTGTCTATCATGTGAGCCATTTTGCTATCCTTTCTGAGTTGAATCAAAAGCCGCCCGGCTTCTGATGTGTTGAATTCTAGTCTATTGTCCGCACCGGTCAATTGAATTATTCCTATCGGTTCGGGGCTTTCAATTAACCGTATCTATCGAGCAGCCACCCAATAAAAAGCCACAATAAAACCGCGCCAATTAATATCATTCGGCCACCTCGCGCCCAATATCGCCCGCGATATGGTGCCGCAGCATCGAGCCCACCGGCAGCGCCCGGGCAAAGTCCCGCACCGTTTGCGCATCGTTCGCATGTCCGGTTTTGCGGGTTCCGTGCCATTGAATAGCAGTAGGGCCGCTGGCTGCATAGCAGCCGCCCGGGTTATCCGTGCCTACTCGTTTTTTTCCGGTTCCATGGGCAACAAATACAACGACAAAATCACGGTCACCACGTGCGCACAACGGGGAACCGTTGCCACAATCCGCACACGTAAACGATTCGGCCAGCTCAGCGGGGCAGCGGGCAAACGTCACACCGTGAATTTTGCGCGGCCAGCTTTCGGCAGTGTCCACCGGTGCAGCATATACCGCCGGGCGGCCAAGCTCTACAGTGCGCACCGCGTCCGCGATGGTGTCGCAGCTCGCGTTAATTGTCGTTTTACCCGGTGCCGGTGTCGGCAGCGCCTCAGCGGGGAAATGAGAATAAGCCCACGCCATACCGCGCCGGGGTACCGCGTCATATACAGCGGCCAAATAATCCGCGTCGATATGATCCGTGCCGGTTTCACTTTTCGGATGCAGTGCGCAGCTACGCGGACACGTGCCATACGTCTCATGTTCGCCAGCGCGATAAGTCACCGCGATAGGACCGGTTTTTTTATTGGCTGATATTGCAACAGTTTTTAACATAGCTCTATTCTTTCTTTGTTGGTAAGGCGGCCAGTATAGGCCAGCTCCGGGACAATGCCCAATTGATTTTTTAAATAATCCAGCCGTTCCGATAGCTTGGCTTTATTGATCGGTTCCACAATAAAAAGCCCGTCGAAATTATCGCGCCCCCACTGTATCGCCTCGCGTTTTAATTTGAAAATCATAGAAGGGTTGTCTCGGCGCGCGTGCGCCCAATAAACGCAAACGGGCTTTCTCATATTTTCCCCTTAACGGCAGCCGCAACACTTCGCGCCAAACGGGTTAAATATTGAGGGTTCGACACTTCGCCATCTTCAAACGTGCGCGCCTCTTCGTTAACGCATAAGGTCGCATACTCTTCAATCATGTCAGTATTTACAAAATCGCCAAGCGCCTCATCGATACAGTCAATATCGCCAGCAACAATTAAAACAATGTATGTATTCATCTTCTATCCTTTCTGTTTGCCGCACCATCGCGACAGCACCTATTTTGCCAAACCGGGGCAAAATGTCCAATTGTTTTTTTCGATCAATCCGCCGATGTCAATAGCTCATCTCTAAGGTCTTGCCAAACCATCCCCCGCGATGGCCACTCCGCCAACGGCGGCAGCCGAAGGCCCTCTTCAGCAAGGGCAACAGCATCTCGCCCATGGTAGAGCAAAATCCGTTCAGGCTTGAGCACTGCCCCTCCAGCACGCAAGACAAGCACAAAGCAAGGCCTACCCTTAGCTGCATGCCGGGTCAAGAAAGCAATTTGATGCGGGCGCAATTTCACTTTCAAGCCACTTTGCACCACTTTCAACTCTATCGTGACAAAGCAATCCGCCACGCCCACCAGCATATCGGACACGCCAAGGTTCACACGGTTTTCAATCCGCTCAACATCGCAGCCCAATGCCTTGAGCCCGTCTCGCACACGTGCAGAGAATCGCGCCTCAGGTGTCGTCGCCACGGTCTATCTCAAAAACATCCAACGGGGGATCGGCTACGCCAGCATCAAAGGCCGGGTCTTTCTCCCGGTCGGTGCTGTCCAACACTTGACCCGTGCTCGCATCAATCAAAGCAGTCGGAGGCGGGCCACCATACAAGCGTTTGAGTTCATCCAACTTCCGCTGCACTTCTTCTTTCGACATCGAGTCAATTGTCCCGTGCCTGATTTCCTTACGTTCCACGTAGATGGTGCCCAAGGCTTGGCCACGCCGATATTCCGCCTGCACGGCAGCAGCAAAAGCTCCGGCAGCCAAGGCCTTATCCCGGATGTCCTGCAAATCTTTCATGTGGCGTTCGTACGAGGTGTTGTACTTCGATGCCAATTCGGCGCGATAAGCTTGGATCGCGGCCACAACATGGGGATATTCTTTCGGGTTGGTCAACTTCCACGCCATCACCGATGCGGAGCCCTCTTTGTACCCAGCACGCATCGCGGCCTCTTTCAGGGTCACCCGGCCATCCCCTGACACATATTCCTGCACAAACTTCCATTCCTTGGCATTCAGGACTTTTTGCTGCCTCAATGGCTTGACTTCCCCTGCCAGCCTCTGCTTGGCCTTATCCGGGACTACTGGAGGCACGTTCCAAACGTCCCGCTTGGTCATGCAGTCCTCCACAAGCGCCAACCGTCCTCTACACGGCGCATAGAGAAGGTCCAGCCGGGCCTATGGACCTTGGCAAAGCGTATGGCCGCTACCCTAGCCGAGGCTGCCTGCTTTTCGTCCTTAAACAGGATGCTATCGCCCATCTCCATGTCCCGGAAAGGGTAGGTCGTGCGATCTTCAGGGATGGGTATATTTGCTTCGATTTGTATCAAGGATTAACTCCCGTAAAAGAAAAAACTAATTAACAGTGGAGTATACATAAAGTAACTCTATCTGTCAAGGCAAGAATCAATTCAAGGGCTCCCTATAGAGGATTTTGGAGGAGGAGTAGTAAAAAAAAAATCGTCTCCTCTTAACGTAGGGACACCCCAGTAAATTACACTGTTTCTTACCCCGTAATGTACTGTAATCAGAAAAGTACTTGATTTCATTCACTTATTACGCCATTACGTCTATCACGTCTATTCCCACAAAAAAATAAAAAAAAACACCTCTTACCCTAAAAAGTCCTATAGGGATCCCCAAAATTGCATAACAAACCCCATTCTATATATCAAATACCATATACACTAGGGAAAACCCCTATAAAAAACACAACAAAATGTACTTGACACCTAGTGTTCTCTAAACGATACTACGCATCCCTAACACATGTAATTCAAGAAAGGATAGCAGAGTATGAGTATACAATTCCCCTATCAGCTACACACGGCTGATCTTTCTCTTAAACTTCCCGTTGAGGTTGATTACGGCCTTGATGATCAAGGAGAGACAAAGATTAAATGTGTACGCGTGGTCCACGGTCCGTTGTCCTTGGACGTAACTGCCTTACTCACTGAAGATGATTTTTTTGACATCTTTAGTCAGTTGGACGACTGGTATCACGAAGTATCTTAAGGAGCACAAAATGATTGATCCGAACCCTTATGACGGCTTGTTGTCGTATGACCATGTATTTGAGACTGGCGCTGGTAAATATTTGAAGCGGCACACTTTGGAGTGCTGGCTGGAGTTTGAGGCGGCTGACCCTAGTGTTGGTGTGAAGGAAGACTGGACGGTGTTTTATGCTTATTTGAACGGTGTAGATATCTCTGAGATATTGTCTGAGGATGTCCGTGAGGAGATTATCTTGGGCGCTATGCAGTATTGTGCAGACGAGGCCCGTGAGGCCTATTACCCGTAACCAAAAGGAAAATGAAATGAGCAAAAAGAAAGAAGTACCTTTGAACTACTTTGAGGTCAACACATGGATGGTCCATGATGCGTTGAACACGATCAATGAGGCAGCGTCCATTTTGGCTTTAATTGCCAAGTCTGCGGACCGTTCGATGCAGCAGGCGTTGTATGGGGTGATCACGGTATTGATCAATTCGGAGTTGACTTTGGGTGAGTATTTGGACAAGCCGGAGGGGACAGATGTCTGATAGCAACAAGGGGCTGCCCTCTTCGGAGGAGATAGCGCGGATTCACATGGCAACACAGAAGTGTGCAATTGCGATCACCAAGACGATGTTTGAGACTTCTGACTCGCCTAGGGTTTCTGTTTTGGCGGCCATGATGGTTGCTGCTGGTGGTGCGCGGGCCACGGGGCTTGATAAGCATGCCGCGATTGATTTATTTTTGACTTTTTACAATGATGCAACTAATTTCATGATGGAGGAATGATGATAGACATGATTGAAACTGAAGAGGACGACACCTTGGTGATCACGTTGGAGCAGTACGGTTGCTTGGCCGAGGTCCGTGTGCCGGGGCAGGTGATCCGGGATGCGCACAACGCGCTCAATTTAAAAGAGTTTTTGCAGAACAGTATGGTGGATTTGTATGCGCGGTTGGCGTATATGCAGCGTAAACAACAGGGGGAGAAGGCATGAACTGGTCAGCATTGATTGGGTTGGCTTGCTTTGTTGCATGGCTCACACACATTTTTACGTGCTTTGCGCAGGCGATGTGGGGGTTCTTACTTGCCGGGGCAATTTTCTTTCCGATTGGAATTTTGCACGGTTTTTATCTTTGGTCCACTTAAAGGATTGGCATGGAACAGATTAAATATTTGGAGTTAGAGGTAGCTGAATTGCGCAAGTTGTTAATGGAGTGCGAATTGCAGTTGCGGATTAAGACTGAGATGGTGACGAGATTGCAGCGTGAGCCGTTGCCCGAGGAGCGTGTTTATGCTTTGTATAGGCGTTCGTTGGATTGGCGGGTATTGGCGCGGGATGTGGAGGCTGAGCATGGGGTGAAACCGGTGGTGGAGTTATGAAGACGATCATTCATGTGAACCAGCACGTTGTTCGGGCCAATGCAAAGAATGGTACGAATGAGCCTGTGCTGACTGTAAAGGACTATAAAAGCAACAGGTACGCCCATTCTGTGAACATTAATGGCGCGAGCCGGGTGGTGTACAGCCCGGACAAGCCGCTGTCATGCGGTGCGAAGGTATGGATTGAAACGCAAGCCGAAGTGGAGGTGTTGTGATGTGGGATGTAGCTGTAACTTTTATGTTAATGATGTTCGGTGCGTTTACTGTGATTGCATTCGGTGCAATTCTTATTTGGGCGTTGTACGTATTTCAAAATGGAGTTGACGATGAATGAAGAAGATGAAGCGTTCAACGAGATTGAGCGACGAGCCAAGCAACGCAAGGAGTCGGTGAAGGCAGCTGTGCATACTCTTACGGAGTACCAGCGTGGGTATGAAAATGGGTTCATTGATGGAATGCAAAAGCAAACCCAATCTGATGTGACAAGAATTATGAATGGCGCTATTCGCAATGACACCATCAACGAAGTGTTGCAACTCATCAAAGAACTGCGCCCCGCCATCATGCCGTTGGAGGGTATGGGCAGAGGTAAAGCCACGCAAGAATGGTTTGATATTTTGGTAAAACAAATTGAGGAGATGAAGAAATGATTTGGCTACTTGAGAACCACGCACTGTGGCGTTTGAGCAAAGACAAACAATTGGTGTGGTGTTGTAGCTGCACTAAGTTCTTGCCTTGGTCAATGATTTACACCGTCCTTGCATGGACAAAGGAAAAGAAATGATGGAAGCATGACTGAGTACAAATACCGAATCACATACAACGATGGAATGTATGCCGACTGGGACTCGATGCAGAAAGAGCTTGCACGAGCGTATCGGTGGGGCGTGTTCCTGTATGCCATCCGACTCAACATCGGCGCATGGAGAGCAGGGCATAAGTCATTCAAGTATTGGCTGTACGTCCTACGCAGGAAGCCGAAGATTACAAGGGAGAAGCTATGAATGAGTTGATTAAAAAAAACGACACCATCAAGAACTATGTTCCTATTGGAAGTATTGAGTTGAAGTTGGCTGTGGCAAGGGCAGAGGGCTACGCCATTCGGGTTGAAGAAACAAGGTATCACCACGTTGTTGATGGGACAGTTGCTACCAGCGTAGATGAGAGCAAGCCAAAATACTATTTCTTCAACGACCGCACTCTGCCTTTGCTTGACCCATACCGCATTGCAATGGAGTTTTATTTGAAGGAGAAGAACACATGAACAACATACCAGCATTTCCAACAAACCAATATGCCAATGGAATAAGCCCATCAGGGTTTGATACAGGCATGACCTTGCGGGACTACTTTGCGGCAGAGGCTATGCAAGGGATGATGGTTGATGTTTACGCACCCAACTTCGATTACATCGCAAAGACCACCTATGAAATGGCAGACGCAATGATGAAAGCGAGGGAAGCATTCAACGAGATTGAGCGCAGGAGTATTGCCAAGAAGGATGCGGTTAAAGCGCAGTTGAATAAACCACAGCGCACATGGGTAGGGCTGACAGAGGATGACAAAGTGCTGATAAAGCACGATGCAAACTTCAATCAATTTATGACGGCAGGCGAATATGCCGACAAGGTGCAACAGTTGACTGAAGCTAGATTAAAGGACAAAAACACATGATTGACAAACTCATTCTCAGTGCAGTGCTGGGCGTGGTGGGGTTCAATGGGTTATTTCCCGACCCACCACAACCTCTTACACCTTGGCAGTTACAGGTCAAAGCAAAAGAAGCCTCCAAGAGCGAGGTGTGCAACAAGAAGAAGCAAAGCAAGACGGTGAAACAATTATGTAAACGATGGGGGAAAAATGATTGAACAAATCAAAACATTTTTTGGGAAAATGCGGGGGCTGCACGGGCAACGCAAAGTGGTAGTGGAGGAAGGCTTAATTTGGAAATGCACCAAATGCCATTTCATTTTTTTAACCAAGGAAGAAGGAGAGAAGCATGATAGTGAAAGAAATTGTTGAGAATGAGAACGGCACAATGACAATTATTTGTGACTTTGAGCCCGCAGAGATACGCGCTTGCGTAGAGGTTGGGTTTTTGAAACTACTCAAAGACTATTTAGATGAACACGCACCATTCCATCAGGGGGCTATAGATGCTGCTGAAACCAAAGAAGCGTGAACTGACCAAAAATGGAAGAAGCGTAAGCACTCAACTAACACAGAGCGAATACGACGAATGGGTAAAGCTTGGTAAAGGTAAATGGTTGAGATCGTTTTTAAAAGACAGCAGGTTTGAAAGAAAATCAAAAGACAAAGAGGATTAGCCTCTCTGTATACTTATTTTTCTTCACTGTATACTTATTTCGCCTCTCCCCAGCTCGGTCCGACTTCTACGTCACATCGGCTGGGGATTTCTAATTTTGCTGCTTGGGCCATGATCTCCGCAGCAGTATGCGCTTCCTCCCGACTCTTTACTGACAGCGCCAGCTCGTCGTGTACTTGCAGAATAGGGTCAAATCCTGCTTTAAACAGGGCTACCATGGCCGCTTTGGTCTGGTCTGCGGCTGACCCCTGTATGAGCCTGTTCAAGCCCTTGTAGGTCCCTGCACGCTTGATCCGTGGTCCGTATTCAATGACTGCTTGTTCGCGGGGGAGTGCTTTGTTCACGCCCCATTCGGTAGGTTCCCATAGTGGGAACCGGCATTTACGGCCAAGCAGGGTTCTAATTGCTCCGCCGGAGGCTGGGTGATCAATCCGTTTCATGACGGCGTTGACGGTGCCTTTAAGAAAGGGCACGTTGGTGTGAAAGGTGTCAATCAGAGTCGAGGCTTCTTCTAGGGATAGATCTAGCTGGCCAGCAAGCTTGTTTTTGCCCATGCCGTACATCAAACCAAGGCCGATGGTCTTGGCAGCTTTGCGATTAATTCCTGCCATATCAGCGACCATCTGATGGAAATCGTTGTCAGGGTTTTCCCTGTAAGCGTTGACCATTTTTTCTGCACCGGGTAGGTCCAAGAGGCTTGCGTAATGCACCAAAAGTCGGGGTTCTTGGGAACTGAAATCGTTTGATGCCCATAATTCGCCGTCTTCGGGCAAAAAGAGAGACCGGACCAGCGGGCCAATGATTTCGTGGCGAATAGGAACTTGCTGTAAATTTGGATTGGCCATGGACAAACGACCCGTAACTGTGCCACCATCATCACTGCGCATCTGATTAACGTGAGGATGAATCCTGCCTGTCTTTTCGCTAAATTGCAGGTAAGGTTGGAGAAAGGTACTGTGGGTTTTGTTGGTTTCGCGTGCTTCTACGATCAACTTAGCCACAGGATGTTGACAATCTTCTAAGAACCCTTTGGTGAAGCTGGGCAAGCCTTTTTCTGTTTTGCCATAAGCTACGCCCAGACTATCAAAAGCTACTGCAATAGATTGGGCAGCCCAAATGTCCACAGGTTTTCCACAAGCTGATTTAAGTTCTTGGTGGATTTCTTTTTCTCGGTGCATCAGTTGCAGGATTACCTGCTCTGCTTTATCACGGTCAAAGCGGATCCCACGCTGGGTCATGTTCATCAGCACGGGGAAGACTTCGGTCTCCAAATTGAAGATTGATTCAACTTCTTCTTGTCGCAACTTTACTTTGAAGTATTGCCACAGCTTCAGGGTCAGCGCTGCATCTTGCTCGGCGTATTCCCCAACGTACATGGCGGGGAGTTTCCATAATTCTTTCTTGGGATGAACGCCAAAGTCGGCAGCAGCCTGTTTGAGCGCGGCCTCTGACTTGACCTCTTTAAGGTAATCAAAACCAAGCGCATTGAGGCTATAAGAAAAGCGGTTCTCATCGAGTACCGGAGCAGCAAGCATGGTGTCAATAATCCTGCCGTTGACGGTGAATCCGTTGGCCCTAAGCCACCCGCAGTCGTATGCCGCGTTGTGCATAATTTTGTCAGCATTTGTAGCCAAGACATCTTTTACCCACCGCTCAACAAGACGTTTATCAAGATTGCCGCCGCCGCCGTGAGCAACAGGATAGTATCCGCTCCAACCGTCAACAGCCACAGCGTAACCAGCAATGAAGCCATCATTACGGGGCCATCCCGGTCCAAAAGATTCCATATTCGGGTCACAAGTTTCGAGGTCAATTGCAATCTCCTTAGCAGTTGATAAATTAGGGAACGTATCAGGTGGTACCCATTCAGCAGGATTGGGGAACATTGGAATTGTTTTCACAGTCGAAATCCTTTTTCAGTGTGTTTTGGGAGTACCAGATGAAGCGATTGCTTAGCTCGGGTGACCCCGACATAAAACAAGCGGTGTACGTTGTCCGCGTTGCTTGCATATTCTTTGGCAAACTTTGGGCTGAGGTCCATGAGCAGCATGACGTTGTCCGCCTCGCCACCTTTTGCACCGTGGATAGTTGATATACGTACTCTTGGAGCTTGTGAAAGTTTCACGCCCCTGCGCAGTAAAGAGATCAAATATTGTTTTTTGTCGTCTGCAATCTTAGTCATTGCTTCGTGCCAAATTACATCGGTCAGCAGGCCATGCTTTTCTTTCAGCTCGTCAAGCGTGTACATGCAAGCCGGGTCACCGGTCTTAAAGGTTTTGTAGCCCCGGGCCACGGCGCTGGTATCGAGGTACCGGTATATTGTTTGAACGCTGGTGTAAACCACTGCTTTACCTTTTCGCAGGCGCTCCCATTCAGAAACGGCTTGGGCGATCTGTGGTGACAGGCTTGGTACACCGTTGCGCTCAAATAGCACACCGATGGATTTAAGCCATTCGTGGATGGGGTTGAGCATGTAGTTGGTGCTGGCCATGATGAGCCACTGTCCCTCTTCTACGGGCACGTCCTCAAAGCGGTGGTAGGTTTTTACAAGGCCCTCAAACTCACGCGATTCCCATTCCTTTGGTTGCCGCTGTTGGATACGCTTGACAATATTGTTGGCCAAGCTGTGAACCTTGGCAGGAACACGGTAAGACTGGTTGAGAATGGTAACGGTGCCCTCAAAGGCAAGAAAGCTTTTTACGTCTGCTCCGGCAAAGAAGAAAATAGCTTGATCATCATCACCGGCAAGAAACGTACGCTTTGATCGTACGGTTAAAGCTTCTACCATCATCCATTGCAAACGTGAAAGATCTTGAGCCTCGTCCACAATCAGCACTTCCAACATGGGAAGTCGCTCGGGTTCGCTAACGATTCTTTCCAACAGATCGGTGAAATCAAATAAGTCTCTGCTACGTTTGTAGTGACGATAGGTACGCTCTACAAACTCAAAGTGATGCCACTCAATGTCTAAGCCGCATTTGTTGTAGTGGGTCTTTAAGTCTTCGCCCTTGATGCGGGCAATGTTTATTTCATTGAGGATGGGGTTGTCGGGTTTAACAAAATCTATTTCTGCATCATGGGACAGAGCTAATTCAATGCCTGCTTGGGCGGCAAATTCTTTGAAGTGTTCTGCCTGCATGATGTCCTCGGTCCGTATGCCAAGGCACTGGAATGCAAGACTATGCAGCGTGCGGAAGTAAGGGAAATCAGTTTTGGCGTTGAGCTGAGGAAACTTTTGAATAGCTCTATCCCGCGCTTCGTTGGCCGCCTTTCTGGTGAAAGAAAAGTAGCCAATTTTTGTAGATGGAACTCCTGCTTCCAACTCTTTATCTACTACATTAAGTAGGTAAGTAGTTTTGCCACAACCGGGCGGGCCAAAGATTTTATGGATGTCAGTCATCCATTTCCCCGTAGAAAAAATCGTACTTCCAAACAATTATTGGAGTGTCGGGCCCTAGATAAGCGCCCTCAATGTTGTACTCAATAAATTCGCGGGCTTCTTGAAAATCCATGCCGTCTTTGTACATTAGATTTTCTCGAATGACCTCTGCGTCATATACCAAGATTTCAATCTGTTCTCCATCCTTCCCCCAAATAAAAGAGGAACCAATAATTGCATTTTTGTGGCCATCAATTTGTCTCATCAGAATGGACTCCCTTCAGTGCGTGTGGTCTGGGTCTCGAACGGTGCATCTTGCTTACCAAAGCTGGGTATGCGCCAACAACGTGTAGCTCGTCCTTTAAGGAAAAGGGACATGGGTTCGCCGCTCATGTCGCGCAATCGCTGAGCCATTTTTGGAGCGGTCAAGCCCACAAAGTTATTGCGCTTTAGGTGAGCTTCTAAATCCTTCATACGGAAATAGGTCTTGGCCTCATCCTCATCACACCATGGTCGGCCCATGAGGATTTCATCCCTGTCCATTGCTTGCTGCATGTGGGTAGTGAACTCTTCAAGCAGATCCATGAAGCGTCCGGTCACGCTGGTGTCTTCACTGGCCTCTGCAATTTGTTCGGTCTCAACCATCTCCTTGAGCAAAGCATTGAGCATGTTCTCCCAGTCTTGCTTACGTAAGGTTGGGGGTAAGACGTTGAGCTTTTCTACACATGCTTTTTGGAATGCAGCTTGGGTGAACAGACTTTCTGTTTCCAGCTCTACGCGTTTGCCGTTGACATCCAAAAACCACAGTGGGGGATCGGATGCATATTTAGACAGTGACGCTATTTGAGGCGCATCAGGACCGTTTCCCCCGATGCCATATTTGCGCGATCTACAAAGGCCCGAATTGCAGAAGCTGTTGAGGGGCGCGTCTTTACATTTGTAAAGGTAGTCTTTCTTCCCGACTTGTTTGACTAGGACTTGTACCTCGTTGTTCGGGAGAGGGGGAGCCACGTGCTTGATGTTGTATTCCACAAGCTTGTCTTCCCAACTTCCGGGGGCGGACCTCTTAAGATAGATCCCAATGTTGAATAGTCCATTATTGCGCGTCCCCTCTGGGAAGCCCTGTGCGCAAAGAGCTTGTAAGCAAGGAGGGCCATCTTTGATGGGACTCTCCGCTTGCTTAGGCGGCTCAGGAAAATTGAGCGGTAACTCTTGGACATTCGCCTCATATAGTCCAAAGAACTCTTCGAGGGTTGCCGCCGTACCGTCGCCATTGAATGCATACCTTGTTCCCGCGTCACCCCCGAAATACGGGAGGTTGAGAAAGTTTCCGGTGTCTCCTCTATCGACAAGAATCTCGGCTTGTTTAGGAAATATTTCTCTGCCCGCTTCTCCGAGCAATGCTGCCGCATCTTTGAGGTATTGTTGAAAATCCCGGGCCGGGGCCGGTTCTTTTGTAAAGAGAAAAACATGTGCGCCCCCTGATTTACTGCGACAAACAACAAGTGGCAGCTTCAACTGCGCAATTTTTTCTATGAGTCCTTTGTGGTCCAAAGGATACTGGTCAATGTCAATACATCCCCAGATGCAGGAGTTATCCGCCCTGATTGGGATAATTCCCAAACTTGGCTCAATGCCTTCAAGGTGCTTTTTCCACAGGTCGTCTGTAGGAGCTTTTCTAACAACTGTTGCTTTTCCTGCTTGTTTTCCATCGCCTCTTTCGGCCTTAATTACGTATGTCCCATAGGCAATATCCAGTCCCCTGAATATGTCCTGAAATTTTTGTAGTTGGTCATCCATCATTCATCTCTATGAGGTGGGGGTACTCGCTACGTCTACTCATGGATGAACCCATATAGTCGGTAGCATCCGCTTTCCCCCCGAAAATCAGAACGGTGCTGAATTGCTTGGTGCAACATCTTCATCGGTATGCTTGACTTTAATTTCGCCAGAGCTTACAGATGCAGCAAATGTTTTTGCAGCTTGATACACGTTCTTATCCTCAATAGGACCCACACGTTCAACTTCCCATCCAAACCACTTGCCCTTGTCGTTTGATTCAGCTTGTGTGCTTAAACGATAAAGGTGTGAGTACATGGGAGGTGTGAATGGACCATTCGCACCCATCATTTTGGTGGACATCATCATGCTGTTCCACTTACGCGATTTTTTCAATTGCGTGGACTTCATGGTAATCAAAGCAGCTTCGGGGAAACCTTGATCGTTGATGACCATCACATAATGATTGGCCGTGTTCTCGATGTAATTGCCGTTATCGAGGTAGTCTTTGTTGTCGCCCGGTTCGCGGTGCGTGCGGCTCAAAATGTCAGACGTGGCTGGGTAGATAGCGATGGGTGCGCCACTGCCGCTACCACGTGGTGCCCACTCAATGTACTGACGTACATATGCGCAGGGAATCACGATGATGCCTTTTTTACCATCATATAGCTCGCCGGTAACCGAGTTATAGACCATGCCGGGCATAGCGCCTTCAACTTCACCTACCTCGGGGGAGGTGTTGGTAAGCAAGCGCAGGAATGGAAGAGCGAAGTCTTCCTGACCCATGCCGTCAAAACCACCACTGTCTTGCTCAAAGTCATTTGCCAAGACCAATGCACCTTCTTGTTTTACTACTACTTCATTTTTAGCCATGATTCATTTTCCTTTTTCATGCTGATTTGATGGATGCTCTTTGGCCGATGTATACGCCAAAGAGCTCTGTGGGGAACTCGCTTCCGCGTTCCACCTGTTCACGAACCCAAGCTTTCAAGGTCTGGGGTTCGACCTTTTGCGCTTGTTCAACGGGATAGTTGTCCTCACGCAATTGGTTTAGTAGTGTCTCGCACAGTTGGTCTTCTCCTCGACCAAAGCGCACAGACACAGTGTTCTTGATGATGTCGTCGTAACCGTTGGTACGAAGCCATTCATAGGCCTGTGCACGGTTCTCTTCTCGAATGCTGGCGTTGTAAAAAGCCTTAATGTCGATTTGACTACCGTCAGACATCTTGAATGACTTCATGCCCAGCTCAGACAAGCGCCCCGGAATGCTTTCTTCCAACAACTTGCGTTGCTGTTCTTTGCGCTCCTTAACGGTGTCCTCTAACTCTTCAATTTCTTTCTCAAGTTGCTTGGCACGCTTGGCCAACTCACCTACTGATTGCAGGTCCTCATTCTTGACGACCAATGCACCAGCATCTTGCTCAAACATATCATTGATGTTACTCATCTCTTTCTCCATTCTCTGTGATGTCAATTTTAATCGGAATATACATCCTTTCGCGGCGATCCCACTTCAAAGTTGTATAGCGGCCAGCATTATAGAAAGCAGCTATCGAACAGGCCAATCCGATAGCTACAGGGTCACCTGTCAATAACAGGTAATCCCCATCCTTGTATTCCCGCAGCTTGCGCCGTAGGACCCTAACCGTAGGTACTGTGCTGATTTGAATGTTGGTGTTGGATGGCAGAAGCACTGACATCTCCCCAAACTTAAATGCAGACGCAATATCGTGATTGGGCATCTCTTGTACAACATAGACTTTGGTCATGTTTACGCTCTCCTTTCTTGAAACGTGCTTTTAGTGTACACTATGTTTTCGGGGTGTCAATACCCTTTTCAAAGAAAGAGAGAAAGATATGGATTATTTTTTAGAACGGTATCCGTTTAAGAACAAACCGTTTGTGCATCAAGCAGCTTATTTAGAACGCTTTTGGGAGCGAACTGAAGCAGCTTTGTTTGCAGAAATGGGTACGGGTAAAAGCTTTATGCTTATCAACAACGCAGCCATGTTGTACGACAAGGGCAAGATTAATTCAATGTTGATTGTTGCTCCTAAGGGTGTGTATCGAAACTGGTACAAGTCGGAGTTGCCAAAGCATATGCCGGAGCACATCAGCTACAAGATGGCATGTTGGTCGCCCAATCCCCGCAAAGCAGAGAAATTAGAGATGGAGGAGATGATCAACTCCCTTGACAAGCTGCGCATCATGATCATGAATATTGAAGCATTCAGCACAGAAAAAGGTGTGGCTTACGCTCGTACGTTTTTGCGTGTTACTTCTGCCTTCATGGCAGTCGATGAAAGCACCACCATTAAGACACCCAACGCTAAACGCACTAAGAGCATCATCAAGGTGGCCCGTGATGCGCGGTACAGGAGGATTGCCACAGGCTCCCCCGTCACCAAGTCACCCTTAGACCTGTACAGCCAGTGCGAGTTTTTAGGGCCAGACTGCCTGAACAGCGCCAGCTTTTACGCCTTCCAAGCCCGGTACGCGATCCTTGTCGAACGCAAACTGCCCACGCACACATTCAAGCAGATTGTTGGCTACCGTAGGTTGGATGAGTTGCAGGAAAAGCTCAACGGTTTTTCCTTCCGTGTGACCAAGGAGGAATGCTTGGACTTGCCGGACAAGATCTATACCCGCCGCGATGTCGAGCTGACAACGGAGCAGAAGAAATACTATGACCAGATGAAGCTCATGGCCTTGGCGCTCGTAGATGGCAACTTGATGAGCACCAACAATGCACTAACGCAACTGATGCGATTGCATCAGATTTGCTGCGGGCACGTGAAGCTCGATGATGGCCAACAGATTGACATCCCAAGCAACAGGATCAACGAATTGATGTCTGTGCTGGAGGAGACAAACGGCAAGGCAATCATCTGGGCCAACTACCGCCGGGACATCGAAAACATCAAGCTGGCGCTGCAAAAAGAGTATGGCATGACCTCTGTGGCCACCTACTACGGCGACACCGAGGACGACGAGCGTGAACGGGCCGTGGAGGACTTCCAGAACGCCAATGCAGAGCTTAGATTCTTTGTGGGCAACCCACGTACCGGTGGCTATGGTTTGACGCTCACAGCGGCCAATACAGTCATCTACTACAGCAACAGCTTTGACTTGGAAGTCCGCTTGCAGTCAGAGGACCGGGCTCACCGGATTGGCCAGACTGAAAAAGTAACCTACGTCGACCTGATCGCCAAAGACACCGTCGACGAGCACATCGTCAAGGCACTTCGGAACAAAATCAACATTGCCTCGCAGGTGCTGGGCGAAAACTTCAAAGATTGGATTATCTAAATGCAACTCATTCCTATTCGCCGCAAGTATGTGTATGAAAAACTCGAAAGAGTAGACACATCAGCCGGACGTGTATACAAAATTGACGGAA
>Ga0214917_10002430_pt1 | contig 22599 bp, 36 predicted proteins | sample LL_1208_BB_MetaG_FD_177983 | JGI IMG/M metagenome (GOLD analysis project Ga0214917, IMG submission 177983) | Freshwater microbial communities from Lake Lanier, Atlanta, Georgia, United States - LL_1208_BB | ecosystem: Environmental > Aquatic > Freshwater > Lake | place: USA: Georgia | collected...
AAATAAGATAAAAATTCAGCCGAATCCCATTCATCTTCTGTTGAGTAGTATTTTTTGAGTAAAATTTCTTTTTTATTTAATTCAAATCCTTCTTCATCATATTCGTCATCAATTAGAACATCGTTAAATGACAAATCAGAATCTTGCGTTTTATTTTTTAAGATTAAATCTCGGCTTAACTTATTTTTAAAGCTATAGATGTTTCTTATATTTAAGAACACTTCAAAAACATGTGGATCTGGATCATTGCCGATACCTCTCTCAGAATATGATTTCGCCTTATCTAAATCGTTAGTAAAATAAAATCCTTTTCCTAATAAACTACCAACTAAACCCTTTTCTATAAAAATGTTAAAAGAACCTCTTGGAGTTCCATGATACACTACCAGAGGCTCTCCATTCTCATCTACTACCTTTGATGCGTTAGCAGGATCGTTTTCCCAATCCCCAAACCATGCCTTGAACTCTGGGGTGCGAACTAATTTATATTGTTCAGGGGTAAGATTGCTCGGCTTCCCGTTGGGTGCAAGTAGTGTTGTTCCACCATCCGAATACTTTAGATCTATTATTTTGTAGAAATCATTATTTGCCTCTATAGTATTGAACCCCGACTTATTGAGAATTGATTTTATCAAATCAATACTTGGCTCTGCTTTTTGAGTTATGTGTCCAAAAATTAGGTCATGCTTATTTTCTTTAGCATAGTCAACAATGTACTCAAAAACTTTACTGCCAATACCCTTACCCCTATGCTCTTTTGAAAAAACAATTGATTGTACAAAAAGAGGGTTTTGTGCATCAAATCCATACATTTTGCTATGCTCATTTGTGGTATCGAACATTTTTATATCAACAATACCATCACTAATCAATTCTTGAACTTTACCACCATTCGGCCTCCCCCCATCATTGTACAATAGATCATCATCATCGGTATATTTTGAAGGTGTTAAATTTTCGGAAAGCTTGTCCAAAAAAGTATCAACCCTTTTCATAGAGTATTTGAAAACCTCAGAAATTTCACCCCCAAAGGCAAGTAAATCGTCGTCTTGGACATAGGCTTTCTTAACAGCTTTCCCAGCTTTCTTATCTAAAAACTTATTGACTCGAGCAAAAGCCCATGCTGATCTTGAATTTGGCTTTCCTCCAGTGATTGTTGGTCTAAAAGATTTACTAAATGCACCTGCTCCGCGACGAAAAACCGCTTTTAAAGTGCTTACAGAGACTTTCTTGCTGGGATATTTTTCGTTGAAATCTTTTGCCTTCTTCTGAAGCGTATTTATTATCTTTCGAGACAACGCTATTTTTTGGGCAGACTTTGCACTAGCCGCTGAGCCTTTAGGGTTCTTTTTTGATCCCTTTATTTGCTCTGACTTAGGGGCAGGGGTTTGGGCAGCAGACTTCCTTCCTGGTCTTTTAGGCATTGACTTTAAAAATTACACCCAAATTTATTTTTTTTTATTGAAAATAAGGTATTTTCGTTACGTTAATCTATAACACAAAACAAAACAACATGGACTTTTTGAACCTCAACAGCCCTAAATTCTTAGGCGGCCCGAATGTACACAATGTGATTAAAATTGCTTTAGCAACTTTCATCGTGTTCAAGCTCGTTAAGTAACCCATCTATAAACAAACAAAAAAAACAACATGGATCTGCTGAACATCAACAGCCCCAAGTTCCTCGGTGGACAGAATGTACACAATGTGATTATCATTGGTCTTCTGGCTTTCGCTGCCTGGAAACTGAAGTAATCAGATTGCGTATCGCGACCGCAAAGAAGCCCCCATCGTGGGGCTATTTGTGTTTCTAAAAGGTTTTCTTAAAGTAGTCAACCCAGATTTTACAGACATCAGACCACTCCAAACCTTTGATCCACTTGTAGTTATCTTCTATTTTTTTACTAAGTTCAGGATCATTAGCCGCCTTTTTTTGTGCCACCATAACTAACATATCGGCAATCTCGTATACATCGGTTTGTTCTCTAATTACGTTATCGTTTAGGTTGCAAATAGGTGTTATTGTCTCAAGCATGTAAGCATTTTTACCATAGCCAGACATTTCCATAAAAGATGTAGTGTACGGGGCGATGATAGGTATTTTACATGCTGCAGCTTCGCTGAAAGTAAGTCCCCAACCCTCTCCAAGTGTAGTAGTCAAAAACAAATCGCTAGAGTTGTAGATTTTATTAACGGTCTCTATATCAGCCATGGCATGTTCCATCTCTGCTGGAATCAGCTTGTAGTCAACATTTTCTTCAAGATCTGTCTGTAAGAAAATTGCTCTCAAATCCCATCCCATAGGATCTTTCGGATGGGTATGTAAATACAAAAAGGGAGGAGGCAGCTCCTTGGGCCATATCTTTTTAGCTTCTATAAAACCAAAGATTGTATTTGGCAAATCTTTTCTGGGTTGATTGCGATTTACATTGGTTATTATGAACTTTTCTGAATTTTCGCCAAAATAGTGCCTTCTAAAAGCATCTTTTTCTTGCTGGGGAAGCGGATAGTAATGTTTGCTGTTGTTTCCATGCGGGATCACCTTTACACGACCTTTTAATTGTGGTTGATTTCGCAAAACCTCTTGTCTGCCAAATTCTGTGTAAGTCACAAGTAGATCAAAAAAGTCTAGCCCTTTTGTAAGTTCTTCGATGATCCTACAATCGACTGGGAAGTAAAAGATTGTTTTAAAGCTTTTACGATTTTGTTCTTTTTTCTCTCTTTTTATGTGATCCAAGACTTCGATAAAAGGCCTGATCACCCCTAGATCTTGACAAATAAAAACAGAATCGTAATCGTTCTCCTGTAGATATTTCAAGAAAAAATATCTTCCATACGGATCATCGTTTACGTCATTCCGTCTAGCTGAAACCACATAGGTATTTTCATTTTCAAAGATTGGATCTCCAAAATAGTTTATAGCTATGATAGTAGTTTTAACATTCGGAAACGATCTTTTTATTTCTGCTATTATGTTTTTAGATACTGTGCCGAATCCAGTGCGAGCCAAATAATCTCCAAGTATTAGTAATTTCTCCATGTCCTTTTTATTTTATTAAACTTCCACCAACAAATCCTATCCCAGTCCAAAAAAGTGGGTTTTGAAAGAGCCCTTTTTTCTTTTTTATAATTACATTACTCATTTTACTAACCGATAGATAGGGGTTGGTGTTTTTTATTTCGACGAGGGGTTCACTTTTTAAACCTAAGAAGCCTTTTTTCCAACCAACAGTAACCGATGATTCGTTTTCGATCCTCAAGCTATCCAAAATTATACCCTGACGGAGCACCTTTCCATCCACACTATACCACTTATCTTTCAAAGAAAATCCTTTTGGTATAATGATTGAATTAGCAAGTAAACTGTCGAGAACGGCCCTAGAACTATCTCCTTGCTTAATTTTTACCATCCAGCCCGAAGTATCTGCAAAATTTGAGGGTATAAAAGGTATTGGAACACTGTCTATGTTAATGGTTTGTGATTGACGTACTTGACTTTGCACCTTTTTAATATCTCCATCAAGCTTCAGCAAACCTAGTTTCATGGCTTCGTCTTGAGATAGTATTGTTTGTGTTTGCTTTGCTATAGTACTACTATCGTCAAGCATTTTTTTCTTGAAGGTCTTTTCACCAAGCTGGTAGTCGCTTACCTGTTGTAATAAATCATCATGCTCTTTTTTTAGCTGACAACCTTTCCAGATAAGAAGCAATAAAACAATAATTGATATGATATAAATTGCTTTTCTTTTCATATTACAAAAATTTTGAAGGGACAGTTGTGAAAATTTCAAACTTTTGTTCTTTAGAACCACACCTCGTTACATAAAATACTTTTTCCAAGACCGTGTCAGAAGCGATAGATTGTCCCGTAGTAATATCGTAAATTGTTTGTTCTTCTTTTTCCAAATTTGCAAGCGGACAATTTGTACAACAGGGGAGCCTCATCAACCCTACGCCGCCCATACCTTGAGTTGGAACGGGTTGTTGGAAAGGGCAAAAACTTTCTCTACCATCTTTGAATAATACATTTCCGTAATTCTTATCTTCTTTAATCTCGTACTTGTTCATGGTTTTATTTTTGGTAAGGTATAAAATTGTTTTTTATCGTTAGTAAGTTTTCTAAGTAAAGTTTAGTTAGCACATCCTTTCTTCCTTTTCTCTGGTAAAGCTTTCGGTGAGCAAATTCTTTGGAAACGAAAATTTCTTCTACAATACTCTTAGATAAAGAGAGTAGATCTTTTCTTTTAACCACATAAAAACCCTGCTTTTCGGGCATGTCAAACGCGATTAGCTCAGCTTTCCCTAGTACCCATCCGTCATATCCTTGAACATTTTTAAATTCAACCCAAATTTCATCAATCTTGTTGCCGCCTTTGATGTCTACAGATGTTTCACTTCCGTCGGGCCGTATTATGAAATAGTCTATGTGGTCATAAATGTCGGTATGATCTGATGTTTTAACCAGTTTATAACCAAAAGCATTACAGGCTGCTATAAAAAGACTAACGGCCTCTTTACCAATCTTATCCGAATACTCTATTCTTTCTTTATGTAACATTAGTCTATGCCTTTTTCAAACAATCTTTCTCTGTTTGGATCTCCCCCACCTATTTCTTTTACAACGTAGGTCGCTTGGTCGGTTTTGGCTTTTTTTGAGAGTATACCCTTGCGAAGCAAAAATTCTATTAGGTGCCAATCTTGCCCATACTCAGGTTTTTGCTGGTATTCTTTTAGAAGATCTGTCCTAAGAATAATTTCGCTATGGCCAATATGTCCAAAAGCTAATCTGGTTTCTCGTTTTTGAAGCGCAGGCTCTATATAACTATCGAAATAAACCATATCATAAGCACTACCTTCTATTTCTGCCAAATAATTAGAAAAATGAGACTTCATGATAACGTCGTCATTGTCTAAAAAAACAAAATACTTGCCTCTAGCTAGATGAAAGGCTACATTTCTTGCGGCATATCCCCAACCTCCTTTGTGCTCTTTCAGGTTTAGAAAATGTATCTCATTACCATTTTTAAGGGCTTGTTCAACATAGGGGGTAAATGTCCCGTCGTCCATCATGGATTCAAAAACGGGGCAACCGTCTCCAATAAAAAATGCTTCCCAACCGTTAGTGTCTTGGTTCATAACGCACTCTAAGGCCCTGATTGTCCGAAGTGGCCTTCCATAGCAAGGTGTGCAGCATGTCAGCCTAAATTGGCTCATATATTGGTTTTTTTTATCTCGTCTAAAGGATCAAAAAGCTCGGTTGCTGTTCCAAGTAAAATACTACCTGGGCTACAAATAAATTTGTGATATGTCCCTCTTGGAACAGAGACTTTATAGGGGGCTTTTATGTTGTAAAATACCTCTTTGTTAAGCCATAGCTCTAAAAACTCCCCGTCAAGAAGAAGAAATTCCTCATCCTTGTTATTGTGATAGTGGTCTCCAACTGCCAATTTAGTTTTGATGATGGCGGCTTTTGCGGATTTGAAAGATCCGTTGGCCCAATCATATATTATTCTCCGTTCGTCTTCGTGAACAATCATTTTGTATGATTTTATGGTATGAAATTCCCCGCATGCATAAGCTTGTCTAACTCATGCTGCATCATAATTCCTACCAGGTTTTTAAATTTAATTTGTGGTGTAAAGCCTAAAATTTCAGCACTTTTAGTTGCGTCCCCGATTAAAAGATCTACTTCTGCTGGTCTTTTAAGGTTGTCGTCAAAGTCAACATAGTTTTGCCAATCTTCAATTCCTACGTATCGGAATGCTTCTTCTACAAACTCTCTTACGCTGTGAGTTTCGCCCGTGGCGATTACAAAGTCGTCTGGCGTTGGGTGTTGCATTATGCGCCAAATCCATTGAACATACTCTTTTGCATACCCAAAGTCCCTTTTTGCATCAAGATTCCCTAGTACAATTTTGTCCCTTTTTTTGTAAACTATTTCGGCAACTGCTTTACACACCTTTCTGCTCAGAAATTCCTCTCCTCGTCTTTCGCTTTCGTGGTTAAATAGAAAACCGCAATAAATCTTCATGCCATAGCTTTCACGATACACGCGAGCCATGTAGTAGGCGGCTGCCTTTGAAACTCCATAAGGGCTACGGGGGTAAAAGGGTGTTTTTTCTGTCTGTGGCACTTCCTGAACCTTTCCAAACATCTCTGAGCTACATGCTTGATATATTTTACAATCAAGGTTAAAGTGTCTTACGGCTTCAATTATCCGTAGAAGACCGCCACAATTAACGTCCATGGTCATTTGGGGCACGTCATAGCTCCATCGAACCTGGGACATTCCTGCTAGATTATATATTTCATCGGGTTGTGAAAGCTCTATTGCCCTTCTCAAAGAGCCTGCATCTGTCATATCTGCTGGGTGTAATTTTATCTTACCAAGCAGGTGGGATATGTTTTCGTGCAGCGGCTGCGATGTTCTTCGGGTAATTCCATGAACTTCATAGCCCTTTTCGAGAAGAAGCTCCATCAAAAAAGAGCCGTCTTGTCCGTTACAACCAGTTACTAGTGCTTTCATTTTGTTTTGTTTAGTAGTTTACCCAATCTTGTTTGGAAGACCTTGGATGATCGTTTTTTATCTGGTATTCAATTAGTGGCTCTATGGGCACAAAATCACTTTTTACAAAATACATGTTGAGGCTATTCTCTTGAAAAACACATACATATCCATATTTTTTAGCCATTTTCACTCCTGCAGCAAACGAAAACCCGTAATAGTCATCAGAGTTCCAAGTATGATGTGGATTATATGCAATTGTTTTACTCTCGGTGGGTAGAAATATGGGGTTAAACTCAGCTACAATCAGCTGGGGCATAAACCCGTGTTTAAGTATTTTCTCAAGAACATACAAGTCGTTTCCGTCAATGTCTATAACAAAAAGGTCGAATCTAGTGGGCGTTTCGTACTTTTCTAAAAGATCAACGCAGTTTTCTGCTGTTATAAAATGCTCTTTAACCTCGGAGTTGCCGTGGTTATCTCCATCAATCAGTAAATGAGTAAATCCGTGGTTTTCGATGAAATATCTAGTGTTTGAGAGGTGAAAACCATCCCATGCGCCAAATTCTACTAAATGTTTTTTTACACTTGGTATATTTGATAGAATGAACTCAATATAGCATTCCTCGTTTTGTTGGGCATATTTTTTCCACTTAGGGGTGGTTGATATTTGATCTGTCCAGCTCATAATTTAGGTATTATGTAGATTAGTCCTCTTTTAGCACCCTCTGCCTGAGTGTTATAGTAGTGTTCATAGATGCAATTAAATGAGGACTCAAGATTTTTTATTGATGGTTCAATCCATTGATAGTCAAAATCTTGCCCGTCATATTCATCCCAACCCAAGTTCGGATCTCCAGTATAAAAGTCGTGAATGACGATTATAGGAGGTTGGGTTGTTTTAATTTTTGAGATTGCCGCAAGTTCATGTAGCAGAGGGCAGTGCTCGTTCCAATGCGCATCTAAAAAGTATAGTATTTTATCTGAAGGGGCCAGCAGGGTACTGAGCATATTCAAAAACTCTACGCTATCACAAATCCATGGTCTTACGTTAGGATAATCAGCGATTTTGTATTGTCCAAAAGAGGCAAAATCTTTATTTATTTCTACCGTTTGTACAGAATTGAAATTTTGTGCAAGCCAAAGTGTTGTAGAGTATAAACAGCTTCCTGTCTCAACGGCCAAGTTAATTTGATATTTTTCTTTAAGACGAAGAAATTCTTGGCAAACATAATTGTCACCATTGAAAGGCTGATCTTGATATGGCATAAGCAAGGGTACATTCATAGCATGTTATAATTAAAGTTTTTAAAATCCTCTTTAAATCTATCATTTATTATTTCTATTGCAGTTCTTGAAAGTTCTACTTTCTGATAGTTTAATTTATTATGAAACCCAAGCCTTATAGGACTGGTAAGCCTAAAAAAATCTTTAAAGTACTGGTTAATTTCAACTTCGAGATTTTCCATCTTAAAGATATTTGACACCTTCATTTCACCTTTGTAGCTTAAATAGTCGGTTTGGGTTTGCAGCTTACCATTGAACAGTTCGGCGGTCATGTTAAGTTTTTCTGAGTTCTCGATTTGCCATTTCAAAAACGCCTCAAAATCGTGGGTTATAGCGTAGCTATGAAAAGGGTGTGTGATGATCTCTCTTGAAAACATATAAAGAGAATAGCACCAATCGTATGGATTTCGTACAACCGCCATAGTATTTTTACCTTCAAATTGATTGAGTTGTATTATTTCAGTAACGTCTGCATGTTGCATTCCTATTTCTGAAAATCCAGGATCTTTCTTGCTTAGCTCAATTCGGATTGAAGTGCCCGCCGTTTTATATATATGGAAATATAAAAGGTTGAATTTGGGTAAGTAGAGTGCCATGCTAGTATTTTTTTATTATTTGTTTAAACCTAGTTACTACTTGATCCCAAGTATAGTTTTTTAATACATGATTCTTGCCTCGTTCTGCAATCTTTTGGGCAACGCTTGGATTTCGTAAGTAAAAATTAGTTTTTTCGATAAGATCATCAGTGTTATCAAAGAAAACTATATTTTTCTCGTGTTCAAAGTCTATTTCACAGTCTTCGTATCGATGAGAGAGCACCATAGCACCGCAAGCCATTTCTCTTAATAAGCGATCTGAAAAATACCGAGAATAATTAAAATGACTTACGCTTAATGCTAGTAGGCATCTATTGTAAAGTAAAGCCTCTAGCTTGTTATTTGCTATACCCTCTGCTTTTAAAAATTGCTTTTCCCAATTGTCACCGTAAAGATTGAAGTTATCTGGTATATTTTTCTTGAGGGATTTTATACAATCTATTCTGTATTGTGTTAAAGGGAAATCCAACTCCTCGTAATAGTTTGCACAATATGCGACATTATTAAGTCGCTCTATTTTTTGATCATAATATATTTGATTATCATAGCCTACTTGAAGAAAATCAGATCTATAACCCAAACCTCTCATGGTTAATACATCAGTTTGATTTGTAAACAGAGTTATTACATGAGATCCTATTTGAGTATAAGCCTTTAAGTCTTTGCGAACGTCCCCAGTCCAATTAAAAACCAAACTTTTTTCAGATAGCACACGGGCGGTTTCGGGGTGTATTACATTCGGAGACTGAATTTGCATAAATACCACATCGTAATTTTCGCTTCTAGCCTTTCCCTGGATCACTAAATTCAAATTTTCATGCGGCGCAAACTGATCCCAGTAAATCGTTTCGGTATCAAATTGAGCATTAAAAGCATTGCTTATTGTATAGTGTGGCGGTTCTTCGCCAGTTAAAACTATGCGAAGTAATTTCATTCTGTGGGGGGTAATAGTAGGTAAGGTGGGGGTATTGTCTCTTTTGGTTTTCCGTCATCGAGGTTGTTCGTCCTGAACTTAGTATCGTGGTAGTGAAATGTTTTAATTTTTTTGCTTGGGTTATATAAGACATATCCCGCCTCTTGCAACTGATGGGCCAATCGATTGTCGCAACCAGCTATGCCCATGCTGAAGTTTGCTTCTACTTTTTCGCAAAGTCTATTTCCATAAACAACCCAAACATCTTGACTGTCTACTCGATCAAATAAATCCGATCCTCTCGTAGGAGACCAATCCCATCTTGTCAAAGCCAAGCAGGTTTGTTCTTTGTTGGGCGCTCTATTTTCGTAAAATTTATCTATTTCAATGAAGTTCTCAAAATAAATGTCTGCATTTGAAACAACATTTATGCTTTCGGAAAACTCCTTTCTCGAAATAAAATGAAAAAAATCTTGAAACGTAGGCCTCTTTTCTAGTTTTATTACGTTCACACCATAAGAAAGCGCCACCTCATAATCTTTTTCTTCCACTAGAAGATATATGCCATCAAATCCAGCATGCATGTTTTTCAATAGACAATAATCGTATTCCTTTTGTCGGCGTGCCGCAAGTGTATTTCCTCGATCCGAGTTGTAGAAGTAAGTTGTAAATAAAAAATGTTTCATACTCTTTCCCAGATTCCGTTGGCATTATGAGGAAACCAATAGTGTTTATTAAAACTACATGTTTGTATTTCTCCTTCAATCAGCTCATTGGCGATCATATACAAATTTAGGTCATCGTTTTGAAAAACAATATGATAACCATGCTTTTGTGCCAGTAATTTTCCTGCTGCAAAACTAAACCCGAAGTAGTCGTCTCCTTGCCACTTATGGCTATCGCTATATTTTATGGTTTCACAAGCGTCTCTTGAGCAGTTGAACTCACAAACTATCAGGCTGGGCCTGAAATGACCTAAAACCTGTTCCAAGATCCAATAATCGTTTCCATTCAAGTCTATGCTCAAGCAGTCGAATTGATTTGGAACTCGGTATGTCTTTAAAAGGGGGACTATGTTACTTTGAAGAACATGATGGTTTTTGGAAAACGGGTGCGTGCTTTCAGGGCTAATTATAATTCCCTTATACCCCTTTTCAAAGAAGTAGGTTATATTGGATCTTTCATGTTCTCCCTCGCCAAGTATTTCCACAAGATATTGGTTTACACCAACATAGGACAATATATGCTCTATAAAGACCTCCTCTCCGTTTTGGGAATAGTGCTCTTGTATCTTGTCTAGCTCATGAAGTCTGGCTACGGCTTGGGCATCAATTTTTTTTTTACAAAATCGAGAAATCTTTTAGTTGTTGTAGTACTCGTTGTGGTTGTAGTGGGTTCTGGCATGTCTTCTTTTCTTTTTACTGAATTATAAGCTAAAACAAGCGCAATAGCGAGCGGATCGAAAACGAACACGATAAGAAGTATAAACCATTTCACAGCCACCTTAATATCGACGTTAAAAGCATCGGCGACAAACCTAAAGCCGCCGACATTTTTCTCAAGATCTATGTTTTTATTTTTTATTTCTTCTATTTGAGACAATAAAAGGGTGTTTGCTGCGTTTAAAGAGTCAATTACTTTTGAAGATCTCCCTATTTCTGTGTCAGCAGATTTTATCATGTTCGAAATCCTACTCGTCCCCTTCTCCTTGTCTATCAGCTTTGTAAGATTAGTTTCCTGAGAATTTCTTATACCCGTTAAGTTTGTTATTTTTTGTTCATATCTGTTAATTTCTTTTTCGTTTATTTTTATTTTGTTTTGTATCAAAGAAATTTCTCTAGCTACTTTATCAAGTTGTAGGCTTTGTTTCTGGAAAGCGTCGGAAAGAAAACCGTAGATTCCTGCCGATGTAATAAGCATCAAGGAAATAACGGCAATCGTCATGTATGTTTTGAGTACAGTTTCTAATTCGTACCATTTCTGCTTTAGGTAAGCTGCGGTAAGTATTTTGGCTAGTTCCAAAGAAGCTGCCATGATCATAACCGATATAGATGCACCGTAAAAAAGAAGGCCAAGTCCCGTAACAGAGAAATATGCTGCACACCCAGCAACTATTGCCGCTGTTATGGCTAAATATTTTCTCATTTATTTTTGTTTTTTTTCAATAATTTTTAAAAGTCCGCTTGATTTTAGATACTCTATTTGGCTAAGGGGTAGTGTTATTTGAGTCCCTTTCAAAACCTTAGCTTTTACATATTCGTATTTACCAGCTACATCTATTTTTTTCTCTTTAATTGCCTCAATAAGCTCTAATTCTGTGTCGTCGCTAATAATTTTAATTCTTTGGGGTAGAGTTATCATCTTCAAATATAAAAAAAAAGGGGCATGTAGAAACACGCCCCGTGGGTTGGGTTTGGTCGATCAAATAAGTAGCAGGTGCTTTAGTTTGACTGAAACATTAGTCCAATAATTTTCCAAGTAGGTACTATTATCAGTTTTTTCTTCCTGGTTGTCAAGCTCCATTTTCATCGTGTATTGTGTCCAAGCCATAGTGAAAATAAGCTTATTTATATTGGCTTTTGTCTCATAATCCATTAAGCTGTAAATCTTTGTAAAGAAAAGATGGCTTTTATTGATTATTAAAACAAACACCCCTTTTTCGATAATAGAAACCCAGAAGTCTGCATCTCCACCGAGATTTTCGTATCGGATGTCAAACTTCTTACGCTCAACAATTTTTGCCTTTTTAGGGGGCTTCTCATCGTTCGGTGGGGGATCTTGCTGATCTCTAGGATCATTTGGCTTATCGTTTTCGTCTCCATTCTCGGACTGCTCTCTTTTAATCTTTTCACGCTCGCCATTAAGTGCTAAAAAGTTAAACTTGGCCTCCATAGCCCACTTATTAAGCTCTTTTCTCATTTTTTCGAGCTCTTTCAGTTCTTCTTCGGTGTGGGCGGCCTCATTGTCCTTTTTCCTGATTTGACTTGCCCAGTAAAACTGCTCACGGATTTTTCTTTTAAGCTCATCGAGCTTATTGTTTTCTAGGCTAGAGATCCCATTTGTTTTATTGAATTTAACTGCAAATGTTTCTGTCAACTTTTTGGGGATTGTAAATTCGATACGTGTTCGGCTATCCCAGGGATCGGGGTTTTTGATACCCATGTAGCCACCAACCTCAACATATCGAGATCCATAAATGACATAAACGCCACCCTTGTTGTAAGACCATTGCTTTTCACTATTTCTGTCGTCCCACGGGTGTTTTTCTTGATTTTGGTCAATCAAACAGGTAGTTATCGAAATTTTCTCGGTTTCAACTGTCGCCTCGGCAAAATTTACATGAGAGAGCTTACTTTCTCGGTAAAGGGGATCATACCCAAACACTTGATCGTCATTAACGATAATTTGTACGCTTTCGTTTCTTAGGGTTGGGTAAAACACTGTACCTAGATGCTTTTTAAGAACCCCTTCAGAAAATCGCTTTATGTGAGAGATTACAATCATAGTATAGGGATGCGAATACTCTGGCGTAATATGGTGCAAGGTTATGTCCCTTACGTTTTTGTTAGGCTGCCAAGTTAAGCTTGTAGCTGCATCTATACCATTCCAAGTATTAAGAATGATGTTTACATCCTCTTCTTCGACATCGATGAGGTTTAGGCATGATGATTTCATTCCCACCCCAAAGTAGCCGATGTCGCTCTGGGTGTATTCTCTATCACACCCAAGATCCATAGACTGAAAAAGTTTTTCTTTCGACATTCCGCATCCATTGTCCAAAATGCAAAGACTGAGATCGGATTTGTCATAAAGAATTTGAATTTTAGTAGCACCTGCATCAATCGAATTGTCGATTAGCTCGTAAAGTGCTGAGTAAGAGTCGTAGCCTGTACTACGAAGTGCTTCGAGAAAAAAGCGATCGTTGACTTCGATCCGCTTGTTGATTGTTGACAGCCCTTTGCCGTCGGTGGTTTGTAACATAAAGATTTGTTTTAACGGATGATTTATTTCATCCTGCGGAGAGGGTGAGATTCGAACTCACGGAACGTCGCCGTTCGGCGGTTTTCAAGACCGCTGCACTAAACCACTATGCGACCTCTCCATTACTTTATATACTTGTCAACCTTGTATAATACAAAAGACAAAACGATTATACCCATGTATATTAAACAAAATAAAAGTATGTCTTGGCTGTGTATCATTTCAAGTGAGTAACAACTATTTCTCCATCAATAAATCTGCTCACGGTACAGAAATCTACATTATCCCAATCTTCCATGATGGTAGATTTTAATTCGTTGAACATTTCATCGCTTTCCAAAACTCCGCACTCCGTGGCAATATGTTCTTTCGATTTTATACGGTAGCAACCATAGGGGTTGGCTATTTCCTTTAATTCCCAGTCATCATCCGTAAGCTCACTTAGCTTTTTTTCTCTATTTTTTATAGTACATGATTTGTAATATCCACAATGCATGCAGAATATATACTCCTCTCCTGTTTTGTAATAGTAATCAATCGTAGCTTCTTGACGACAATTTATGCACTCTTGAGAATCGATGACCGAACCCATGTTTTACTTTTTATTTAAAAAAATTGCCCACATTTTCTAACTCCACTTAGTTCGGGGTTCTAAGTAGTGGGCACGGAGGGGTTTCTTTAGGATTTCAAAGGCTTAAAAGGCTTTCCATCTTTTTCTATATTCCAACATTTTAAGGTATTAGAAACCCACTCATCTCCATCCCTGGATTTGTCTTTGGTAATGAGCTTTCCTTTTATATCAACAAAACAAGTAACGAAGTCGCCTTCAGAATAGTTGTCCAACATTTTTACATCTTCTTTCCATACCTCAAGTTGCCATGTATTTGGAAAGCGTTCATTGTTGGTTTCTTCTTCGAGCCACAAAACTCGTTTTTCAAAGTTCCCGTATACAACGGCTTCAAACTTTTTTTTAATTTTTCCTGTAAGCTTTATCATAAAATTTAATTTTACATTTCTAGATCATCGTCGTTAGGAAGCTCCTTTTTGTTGTTCAAGATTGGATCTGGCTTTTTCTTTGCCTTTGTTTCAGATGTAACAAGTTCGAGAATTTTACTTCCTTTTACCTGCACAACTTCAAAGTCTTGGCTAAAATTGGCAAAAAGCTTCACCACTCTTGCTTCGGCTTCTGTTACAGTCATGGCATCAACTAAGTAAGTTTCTTTTACTTTCTTTACCTTGACATTTCCTCTTGAGTCTTCGGTTTCGTTGCGAATTTCTACAACTACTTCAAAATACTTCATTTTTGTTTTTTTTAGATTTATGAATTGATTGATTTTCCGTTGAAAGGCTTTAGGTATTTTTCTTTACCTGGTTCTCCACCCCACATTTCGATATAAAGCTTTTTGTTCTTTTTTGACTGATCTAAAATGGATGGCTCTTTTTCTAAAGTTTGCGAAGATCTATAAAGTACTGGGTTAAAATCAGGGTGTTTGCGGGCTACAATCCCTTTTAGTCGCATGCGATACTCATAAGACTTATCCTCGAAATAGGCTGGCATGAAGCACTCGTCAAACGGGCCAACCTTTTCATAGGCCTTTTTGCTTATTAAAAACACGCACCAATCAGGAGTAGCTCGTATAAAATCTACACCTTTACTGATGTAATGATCTATTACACTTATACTTTTTCCAAAGTAAATGTCATCGTTCATTATCAGGGCATATTCATTTTTTTTAAAAATCTCTTTACACAATTGATTCCAGCTAGCGCCAACACCTAAGTTTGTTTCATTCTGTATTAAAACAAGCCCACCCCAAGATGGATTGTGTGGATGCTTTGCCGTTTGTTTTGTTCTGTCAAGATAGTCCATGCCCTGATTTCCGTTGTCGACGACAAATATCGTTTGGTTACTAAAATCCGAATAGTACCTTCTTAAACTTGGCTCGAAAAGGTCAAGTCTGTTATAGGTGGGTATTCCTATCCCTATTTTTGAAAATTCCACAAATTATTTATTGAGGTATGGCGCAATTATAACATGAATTTCGTTCCACTTCTCTGATCGCTTCAATTTCAAATCAATGTAAAGCTCCTCATCTTTATAGCGATCATTAAAGAGTTCGATAATTCTGTCTACTCCCTCAAAATGGAAGTCGTCTCGGCAAGATTCAATAATCTTGGTGATCCAGTCGTGTAGGTTTTTTTTGTTATCCATTGTGTGTGTGTTTTAATCGATAATTTCCCCCGTTTCTTCATCGACCAAACCCTGATCGGTTTGAAACAATCCGCTACCCATAGCCTTTGGGCCTTCCTCAATTAGATAGACTTCTTTAAAATATACATCGGTATAGTATTTCCCGTTGTAAAGTTTAGACTTCATGTAAACATTGCCCTTTATCTTGTCTTTGGGTTTTAGCTTCATTTCGTTTATGATCCGATCTTTCCAGTAACCAAAAACGGTAATTGCTACAGGCACAACCTTATCACTTACTTTTTTTCGCAGGACGATTTGAGCAACTTTGTCATTTAAGACAACAATATCGAAAATTCGACCAACAATTACCATGCGACTAAGTTAAGTAAAAAGTTCTGGTTTTATATTATTTATTACAACATCAATATCCACATTCCCAAAGTATTTTGCCACAAGGTAATTTCGGGCGTGTCTTTTAATCTCAAGGTCTTTATCATCAGTTATGGCACCCACTAATACATCTTTTTGTCCTTTTTGAAGCTCATACTTGTTTTCCGCCCAGCTCATAGACTCTTTTATGTCTTGTTCGCTTACTTTTAACCACTTATGCTTTCTTAAAAACGTGTAGGTCAGGTTAAAGGGATCGCTAATTTGACCTTTTTTCTTGTACTCCTTATAGAAGCCCAAAACAAGCTCTTGCGTTACTTGTGCCTCTTGTTCTGGGGTTGGCTTATTGTTCTTTTCGGCCTCGGTTTGTTCAAATTTTTCTTTTCTACGGATTGCATCGGCCATAGTGATTTTTCGGTAATACATGTAAGATCCTAAAACCTTTCCGACATACATGGGGCTGAAAAATCCATAAAATTCGCAGTCATCGATCTTTCTACTGATCGAAAGGTTGATTGCTAGCTCAATCTCCTGCAAGGTGAGCATTCCCCAGCTCTCTCTAATATATTGAACAACAATTGCTAACTCTTGGGTAACATCTTCTTTGGGCAGTCCAACATAAGCTCTCCACTTCCCAACTAGCTTTACTAGGGGGGTTGCCTCTTTCAGATCTTTTACCGCTACGCTCTGTTGTACCGAAATCGCGATTGCGTATTCTTCGGGTGTTTCAATGAAATTTAATAAGTTGTTGGGCTTTAGCGACTGAATCTGAGAGTTTTGAGAATTTGTTACCAGGTTGCTCATTTAGTTCGTTTAAATAGTTTTCAAATTTCGTCTTAGAAAACAGGGTTATTGGTCGAAGGAATTTGCTATAGTCTGTTCCTTTCCAATCATTTACCTTCTTTTGAATTACAGTTTTGCAGTCTTGAACGGAAAATCCTTTTTGAAGACATGCGTCGATTAGCTCTAGGTTTGCACCCCCTTTGTGGGAGAAAGAAGTCCCTGCTAGCTCGTTTAAGTAGTTCAATACTTCTTCGCAATTTTTTCTCTGTTCTTTTGTCAGGATTTTGTGAGGTCTTTTTTTTTTGGGATTGATGATCTTGAACTCATGCTGACGAAGGAGCTGTAAGCCAAACTCATATATTTCTTTAATTTCACTAGGACTTACCCACTTGGTTAAATCCTTTTGTTTCTCTAAAAATTCAGGCTCAAACAGGTCATCCACAAACTTACTTAGCCAGTAGAACCAGAGTCGGCTGTACAGCTTGTCCTTCGCAGCAATCTCTTTGAAGAAGATTTCAGGTATTTGAAATTGCCTTAGCACTTATTCGTTTTCTTGATGTTAGTCAATTCAACGATTTCGGAAACTGAAACTTCTAGTGCTTCGGCTATCATAACCGCAGTTTCCATAGTGTAGTTTTTTAGTCTTCCAGTACATATTTTTGAAATCCTGTCTCTGCCGATACGAAATCCTGATCGGTCATAAATTAGGCGAATCAAATCCCCCTGTGACAGGTTTCTCTCAAGCAAAATAGCCTCAAGCTTTGTCATTTTAGGGGCTGTCGTTGTGATCATAGTTTTGAGTTTTTGTAATCGTTAATAAATCGTTTTATGTGATTTTTTATGGTTTTATCTAAAAGGCTTTGTTGGTAGTTGTGCATGTCAACGGTTTGTACAATGGTCGTTTTGGTATTGGATATAGGATCAAAAAAGGTGGTCTCATAATTATTGAGCATGTTTCTTTGAAGCCAATCAAAATACTCAGAATAGTTAAATTGAATTTCGTGTGAGTATGTTGTTCTAAATCGTTGCAATTTTTGAAAGAGTACAGTAATCGTATTAGTGTTTCTGTCAATAATATATTGAAAGTCGTCTTCGTCTTTAGATTTAAAAAGTACCACAAATACTATAACTGGCGTGCAAATTAAAATAACCCATAACAGATTTTGCATCAGAAAAAGATTTTTACATGTTTTTTATCAAAATCTACAATCCCTTTGTCTGGAAAAATATCAAAACTGTTACAATCTGATCGTTTTATGGTCTCATAAACCCATGAGTCATCTGTTTCAAACTCTAGTTTAACGGTCTTTTTTAAGCTACTGTTGTTGGTTACCATTGTTGTAGATCCGAAAACCTTTTCGCAAATTGGATTGACTACTACATGTCCCTTTTTGTGCTGCACAGAAATCTTCCATAATACTTTAATATACATTTCGGTATTGTTTGGAAAAAAGCTTTTGTCATTGTAAACAATTTCAACTTCAAGTAGCCAAGATTCGACCAGATCGGACATGTTTTTCTTATTGTTTGCAATAATAACAATTGTGCCGAAAAACAACAAATTTTTTTTGTGGTAAGGGGCGGGCTTGAACCGCCGACACCCAGATTTTCAGTCTGGTGCTCTACCAACTGAGCTACCTCACCTTAGAGAGGGCGAGTAGAAACCCACCCCCTTGTGTTCTATCACTAAAACACACACACAGTTACCTTGCCTTTTTGATATAGAGGTACACGCCCAATCCCACTAAGCCCACCCCAGCCAAAATCAAGGCAACATTCCGTCTTAATTTAATTGTATCTTTTTCGTCTATCAGGGTGTAGGTAAATTTGTTCCCATATTTAACCCTTGAAAGCTCTGCGGCCCTCATCATGCTTGAAAAATCTTCAGGATTTTTAAAAACCTGGCAGCCCGCAGAATCTGGGCCAATTATCAGAGAATTGCTTTTACCGTAGCTAGCCCTATGGATATTGATACCAAAATAACCAGTTTCCGTGTCGGCAAAAAAGTTCAAAAGGTCATTTCGATCATTATCACGGATTACCGTTACAGGAGCACCCCTTTGAACAAGGGCGGTATATTTTCCCGCATGGGTTCCGATGATATAAGCATTTATATATTGCCCCGATTTGAGGATAGCTGTTCCCTTACCCGTCATAGGATCTTTGAGAAAGTCCACAGAGGGATCGGTTGTGGCTTCACACACCTTTCCCTGAAGAACCCCCTTATCGTCATACCAAAAGTAAGCGATGTAATCGTCGAAATTTATCGATGTCTCAGCCCCTGTCCTGATCCCCACAAGATTTAGCCTATAGGGATCGGTATACACGACATATCCTTTTTTTCGGAGAGTATTTACTATGCTTTTTAGCGTAATCATTTAATCGAAATTACTTTCTTTTTGCCAACTGAAAACTAAAAAGAACCAAAAGAGTAGATAAAAAAGCCGACATAAGCAGACCTTTAGCAAGATCTCTGTCATTCCATGGTTTACCAGGAATTGAGTTCTTTTTAAGCTCATCCAAGGCTTGATTGTAAGAAATTACCTTTTTTTTGTTTAGTCGGTTGACCTCATTATGTACATCAACCGTCCATTCAAAAAAATCCTTTTTGGAAGAAAGCCGTGGTGGCATTTTTTCCATATTTTCTTTAAAATGCTCCCCACAGATGCTGCATGGGAGCGCATGTTCCAAAGAATCTAGGAATTTAAGATAGTTTTCTTTATCGGCTTCTGTGGGTTCTTCGGGGTAAGATAGTGCCACCATGTGTATAAAGTGCCACGCCTGTCTTCCCCAAACAGTTGGACTATACCCCATAGTTATCAAAATATCCTTTGATCAATTTATCGCAATCTTTCCTTTGAAACCAGCTCATGTTAGCAATTTCCTGTAAAAGGCTGTTCGCAACATCAAGCCTTGCCTGAATTGGATCTTCGATTTGAATCCAGTTTTTCGTGGGGGAGGATGCTAGTTGATGGTCAGCGGTAGAAGTCAAGTTTTGCGTAATTTTTTTAGGCCGTCCCCTTCTTTTTGGTGCGGGAGGGTTGCTCCTAATAAAATCGCCATAAGTTTGTTCATCAGGAACAAGATTTACTTTTACATCAGGAACATGATTTTTTTTGGGACGTCCAACCTTTCTTTTTTCAGAAACGGGGGCTTCTTCCTTGATTTTTTCAAGATCTTGTTTTTTTATAGGCTTAAAAACAGATCCTTCAGGGTTTTGAACAATTTGTTTAAAAATTCTGGAAATGCTTGGCTGACTGATGCTCATGGCTTCGGCTATTTGCCTTTGCGTCATTCCATTTCTGATGTGGCGGCGGATTACATTAACTTTGTTTGTAGTCCATTTGATCCTTCTTTTTTTTGGCATTTTGTGTGGTTTTATTGATTAGAAATTAAATTGGCTTTTTTTAAATACGCTTCCAGGTCAGGTCTTATATCTTCGTATTGCATGTTAAAGTATTCCTCAAAAGACAGCTCTCCAGATTTTTGAGCATGTGAGCTTGTTTCAGGATCAAAATAATCTATACAATACTCGTGGTACCCATTCTTTTTAATAAAGTCCCAAAAATCATAGATTTCAATATAGAAGTCTGAAAAGGCTTCAACGGGGCTAAAAATAAGAATGGTTTCATCAGACGGGAAGATTTCAAAGTTTATCATTTTTTATTTTAGGAGTTTCGAGCAATTTGTATTCAGCCATGCTCATAGGGACAAGGTTGCCCAATACTGATTGCTTTTTGGTTACTTGGCTACTAGATATTTTCCATCCTTTTTTCCTCAAATTAAATATGACTGCGGAGAGGCGGGTAACCTGATAAAGGCTTATTGCGTCCCAAGAGGTGATTTTTCTTTTTGCAAGTAGGTGTTTTTCAATCAACTCGTTTTTTGAAGAAACCTTAGTTTGCTTTTTTGGGGTTTTCATGGATTGAGCTTTTAATTTATTTTATTACCATTCTTATCATAAAAAACACTATGACCTTCTAAAAAAACAACTTCAACAATATCTCCTTTCCTTACCGTTAGCTTAATTATCCTATCACCCATAAATAAATCCCCCACTAGCAAACTTTTGCCATTATCAAAAATAACTTCACTAATTATTACTTCTTTTCTTAATTGCATGGGTAAGGTTTTAAAATGATATAATATCTACTTTATATCCCGCAGCTTCTATTTGATATTGTTCTGCCTGTTTTTTGTTCAGAAAAACTATTTGATCCATGATTTCGGTAACGCTAGTTTTTGCGTCAGCACTATCCCCCTCGTCATTAGATCCCAAAATGATAGCATTTCCAGCAATGGGGTAAGAAAAATTTTTTAACATAAAGGCTCCTATTTGTTCTTTTAAAAGCCCCTCGTCATCTGCATATAAAACGTCTCCGTTTTCAAATTCAACTGGACAACAGAAAAGATTACAGTCGTTTCCAATTTGGCCATAAATTTCTTTGTAGTCTGTTCCGATAGTAACTTCCTCAACCTGTTGAGTAGCTACGTTAATTTTAATTGCTTGCATGTTGTGTGTGTTTTATAAAACAAATATAGAATATATTATTTCAAAAAAAACATTTTTTTTAAAAAAACTTTAAAATGGGCAAAAAAAACCCCCTAACTAAGAATAGCTGGGGGGGAACTTATCCTAACCTATGCTTTTAGGACATGAAGATATTGCTTTTTTTTGTTTTTCTTACTTAAATTTGATCTCAGGTTGGTTATTATATAGGTAAACCCTGCCATTCTTGGTGGGGTTTTTTATGCTCCCCCTGTTGGGATCGAACCAACGACCTGTTGATTAACAGTCAACTGCTCTACCGCTGAGCTAAAGGGGATTATAAATCGGTTACTTGATGGGTAATTTTTATTTCCTCAAAAAAATCTCCTTCCTGCATCTCATTTTTCATTTCTCCAGACTGAACATAGGTAAGAAACTCCTGAAATTCTTCGGACTGGTAGTTCTCTTGACTAATTTTATAACGTATAATTACTACAACTTCTTTCATTAGTCACCTTTATAAATTCTGTAAGAGTCTGAGTCGAAGTGTTCGGTCGAAATCTCGAAAATTTCGCCCTCACTAAGAGCTTCTAATTGATGGGGTAAACCTATAGGGATCGTAACAACCTCTCCTAATTTTAAAATTTGCACATTGGTAATCCCTTTTTCAGTATCTATCCATGTAAACTTAAATTCTCCTTTATTTACATACCAAGTTTCTTGTTTAATGAGATGATAGTGCATCGAAAATTTACACCCAGGTTTAAAAACAAGTATTTTACCGCAGTATTTTTCGCAATTGTGTATGATCAGCTCATGGCCCCAGCCTTTAGGAATTTTGCAACATTCCGTTTTAATAGGGGTTATCCTTTCCATTTTGTTTTTTTTAGTTTTTTTTATCAAACTGTCCATTTTTTTTCAGGACATGCTTCCGCACCCTTGGGTGAGAACACTTTTGCCTTAGTAGCACACCCGCATTTTTTACAAAACTCTATACCTACGTTGTTTTTACCCCAAAATTCGCAAGACATGCAAATCTTGAGCCTTTCTTCGGCTAATTCCTTTTGTTCTTCTGTCGGGTTTATCATAGCCGCATAGGAAGCGACTATTTCTTTTACTTTTTCAATCATAATAACTCAAAAATACATTATCTTATGACACAACAATAAAAATTTTCGATTTAAGCCCTTTGAACCCCCCTTTCGGGGTACTGGTCTCTTTTTCAAATATCCTCAAAATTTGGTCTATATCCGTTCGTTTGGCTTAATTTTTTAATACTAGAAGGATCTACCCTGTTTATTTAAACCGCATGCTTCAAATTTTTATATTATCTTTTGATACAATTCTGCTATTGTGGGGATGTTCCACTTGTTCCACTTGTGCCACTTGTGCCACCTGCCGCAGCAAAATAAAGTTCCACTTGTTCCACTAGTACCACTCGTACCCCAGGTACCGCACCCGAAGTAC
>Ga0214917_10002432_pt1 | contig 22586 bp, 24 predicted proteins | sample LL_1208_BB_MetaG_FD_177983 | JGI IMG/M metagenome (GOLD analysis project Ga0214917, IMG submission 177983) | Freshwater microbial communities from Lake Lanier, Atlanta, Georgia, United States - LL_1208_BB | ecosystem: Environmental > Aquatic > Freshwater > Lake | place: USA: Georgia | collected...
GGCATACAAATGCAAGCGCCTGATGAAGCGGGGTTGATCGATTTTTACCAGCAACACGGTTTCAAAGGCTTGGTCACGGCTTTGCAAGTTGGCGGCAATGGGAAAGCCACTTCCAAACCCATGGCCGATAGCGGCGTGGGTGAAGTGGGCGTGTTGTTCGATGAACCTGCACCTTCGGTGAGCGTTGAAGTGCAATACGACACCGTGCTCGATTGGGAGAGCTTTGACGCGTGGTTGCAAAAAATAGAGGCTGCCGACTTGGTGGCCTTGGACACCGAAACCACCTCGTTGGTGGAGATGCAGGCGAAGATCGTGGGCATCAGCCTGTGCATCACGCCTGGTGTGGCCGCCTACATCCCGCTGGCCCACAACGCGGCCGATGCACCCACGCAATTGCCCCTGAATGAAGTGCTGGCCAAGCTCAAACCTTGGTTGGAAAATCCCACCAAACACAAGCTGGGACAGCATGTGAAATACGACCGCCATGTGTTCGCCAACCACGGTATCGAGGTGCAAGGCTATGTGCACGACACCATGCTGCAAAGTTATGTGCTGGAAGTGCACAAACCGCATGGTTTGGAGAGCTTGGCACTGCGTCACTTGGGCCGCCAAGGCTTGTCCTATGAAGACCTGTGCGGCAAAGGGGTGCACCAAATTTCATTCGCGCAAGTGGATGTGGCCAAGGCCTCCCACTATGCCTGTGAAGACGCGGATTTCACACTCGCTGTGCACCAGCGCTTGTGGCCGCTGTTACAAGCCGACGACAAGCTTCGGTTCATTTACCAGCTGGAAATCGACAGCAGCGAAGCGCTCTACCGCATCGAGCGCAATGGTGTGTTGATCGATGCGCCCACCTTGGCCGCGCAAAGCCACAGCTTGGGGCAACGCATCATGCAGCTAGAACAAGAGGCCTATGCCATCGCGGGTCAACCCTTCAACCTCGCGTCCCCCAAGCAATTGGGCGAAATCTTTTTTGACAAACTCGGTTTGCCGGTCATCAAAAAAACCGCCACCGGTGCGCGAAGCACCGATGAAGAGGTGTTGGAAAAGTTGGCCGAAGACTACCCGCTACCCGCCAAAATTTTGGAGCACCGATCGCTCTCGAAGCTCAAAGGTACCTACACCGACAAGTTGGCGCAGTTGGCCCATCCGCGTACCGGGCGGGTGCACACCCATTACGCGCAAGCGGTGGCGGTGACGGGGCGCTTGTCCAGCAACGACCCCAATTTGCAAAACATCCCCATCCGCACGCCCGAGGGGCGCAAAGTGCGCGAAGCCTTTGTGGCACCTGCGGGCCATGTGATTGCCAGTGCCGATTACAGCCAAATCGAGTTGCGCATCATGGCGCACATCAGCGACGATCCGGCCTTGCTCAAAGCCTTTCACGATGGCTTGGATGTGCACAAAGCCACGGCCGCCGAGGTGTTTGGCTTGACGCCCGACACGGTGAGCAGCGAGCAACGCCGCTATGCCAAGGTCATCAACTTCGGTTTGATCTACGGCATGAGTGCATTTGGTTTGGCCAAGGCCCTGGGCATCGACAACAACGCCGCCAAAAACTACATCCAACGTTACTTTGAGCGTTTTGCGGGCGTGAAGCGCTACATGGACGACACCCGTGCCCAAGCCAAAGCACAAGGCTATGTGGAGACGGTGTTTGGCCGGCGTTTGTATTTGCCCGAAATCAACTCACCCAACGGCCCGCGGCGGGGTGGTGCCGAACGTGCCGCCATCAATGCGCCCATGCAAGGCACGGCGGCCGATCTCATCAAGCTCAGCATGGTCAAGGTGCAGCAGGTCTTGGACCAAGAAGGCCGCGGCACCCGCATGATCATGCAGGTGCACGATGAACTGGTGTTCGAGGTGCCGGATTCAGAGGTGGATTGGCTGAAAACCGAAGTGCCGCGCATCATGGCCAGCGTGGCCCAGCTGAAAGTACCCTTGCTGGCCGAGGTGGGGATGGGCGCCAACTGGGATCAGGCCCATTAAGGCTTTAACGTGTAAGAGGCGGCACTGTCATGGCGATATTTTGGATAGCCCCGCTTCTCACCATTTCGTTATAGACCAGCACTTGGTAACGGTAATTCTTGTCGGGAGTGACGGAGTGGTATGCGGCAATGCCAAACCAGTTGAGTCCATGCCGCGAGATTTGTTTGCGCAATAGCCAAGCGCCTACATAGGTGTTGACACAGCCATCCATCAAATGGCTTTCTTTGATGCCGTGGTTTTGCAAGACGGGCAAATGAATAGAGTTGATTTGGGCAACACCAATATCGCGTGTGCCATTCATATTGACATTGATAGCCTTGGGGTTGAGCCGACTTTCCACCACCAAGATGGCTCTTAACAAATAGGGGTTGACGCCGTGGTATTGAGCAGCACCCACAATGCATTTGTTGAGGGGCTTTGTAACATTGGGCGAAATTGATGTGGCTCGTGCGGCAGTGATGCTCCCTACCATGAGCAAAGTAGCTGCGGTCAGCCACAAAAATCTCGAACAACCGAAAATGAATGATAAATTTGTCATTTAATACCCAAAAAACAATACTTAAAGTTACTTTAAATGATTTTTGGGTAAAAAGTGAATACCTAGATACCTGTTTTTCATGAAATTTGCTCAATAACGACACAAAAGTGCTTTAAATCTGAAAATTTGGCAGGTGGGTCGGCTTCAGGACAGAGCGCATAATCAACTTCATGACGCTCACGTTTTGGACCATCATGGCGGGCACCTTGTTCGCCGGCGTAGGCAGTGTTTTGTTAGCGGCTCTTTTAGCGCGGGCATTGTTGGCTCGTTTTACTCAGCATTTGCTCAGCCTGGCCGCAGGTGCTTTGTTGGCGACCGCGTTTTTGCATTTATTGCCCGAGGCTTTCGAGTCCGATACCGCACCCCACAGCTTGTTTTTAACCCTGCTTTTGGGCTTGGTCTTCTTTTTTCTATTGGACAAAGCCGAGTTGTGGCACCACGGCCATGAGCATGGACAGGGTCACCTCGGGGCCCATGATCATGGGGACAACCATTCACATGAGCACCCAGTTGCAGACGGTTTGACAGGCAGTTGGGCAGTGCTCACAGGCGACAGCGTTCATGCTTTTGGCGATGGGGTTTTGGTGGCAGCGGCTTTTATGACCAATTTCAGCCTAGGTGTGGCCGCGTCAGTGGCTGTACTGGCGCATGAAATTCCCCACCATATGGGGGACTTGGCTGTTTTGCAACGCGGTTTGGGTCAGGGGCGCGATGCTTTATTGAAGTTATGCATGGCCGGTAGCGTGACGGTGGTGGGTGGCTTGGCCGGTTTTTTCCTGATCGAAGGCCACGAAGCATGGCTGCCTTTTTTGCTGGTCATAGCCAGCAGCAGTTATGTGTATGTCGCCTTGGCTGACCTGATACCCCAGTTGCAAAAACGCCTCTCAGCCACAGAAACAGGAATGCAAGTGCTTTGGTTGTTTGCAGGCATTGCCATGGTCACCGCTGCGGTGCAGTGGATGCACGGACATTAAGCTCTACGAGCCCTGTGCACAGGGCAGTCCTGGTGTGTTGCACCATTCGCTCCAACTGCCAGCATAAAGAGCCGTGGCACCCAAACCCGCGATTTGCATGGCCAGTACATTGGGGATAGCGCTGATGCCACTGCCGCAGTGGTGCACCACGCTGCTGGCGTCGCGACCATTCAGCAAGTTCTGAAACTCGGTTTTAAGTTCGGCTGGTGACTTCATAAAGCCTTGGGGTGTGAGATTGGTATTGAAGGGGCGGTTCAGGGCCCCCGGTATATGTCCAGCCACGGGGTCGAAGGGCTCGGTTTCGCCTTTGTAACGAGCCGGGGCTCGCGCATCCACAATGGTTTGCGCAGGACTGCCTAGTTGGGCAGATACATCCGCCGTGTGTTTAAGCACCAGCAAGGGTTCACGTAAAGCAAATACAGCTGGGGAGACCGACAAAGCAGGACCACTGGCCACATCACCACCCGCGGCCACCCACGCTTGCAAGCCACCATCGAGCACTGCCACTGCCTCATGGCCGCACCACTTCAGCATCCACCATAAGCGGCCACAGTAGTTCATGCCTTGGCGGTCATAAACCACCACTTGGGTGGGTTCGCTGATGCCGCAAGCGCCCAACCAACGTGCGAAGTGTTCTCTAGAAGGCAGAGGGTGCCGTCCACCATTGACCGCCAAGCTTGTGTCGTGGGTGGCCAATTCGGTGTTGATGTCGGCAAACAAAGCACCGGCTATGTGTTGCTCCTCGAATTGCAAGCGGCCTGCCTCGGGTTTGGCCAGGTCGGCGCTGCAGTCGATGACGACCGCAGGGGTGGTTTTTAACGCTTGCACAGAAATCAAGGTCGTGAACATGGTTCAGTGGTCCTCAGCAGGTGAATCGGGAACAGCGCGGGTACGAAGGACGGTGGAGGCAATGCCGCTGGCGATGATCAGCCACATGCCTAACCAGCCTATGGTGGGCAATTGTTCCTCAAACAAAAACACCCCGTACAAAGCCGCAAACACGATGCCTGCGTATTGCAAATTAGCCACCACCAAGGTGGCACCGCGTGAGTAGGCGCGGGTGAGACACATTTGTCCCAGTGAGGCCAATACGCCGATGGGCAAAAGCCACACCGCATGGTCCCAGTTCCAGGGTGACACGCCATCCACCAGCATGCCAGCGCCACCAGCCAAGCTGGTGCCTAGCGCGAAATAAAACACCACCCTGACCACAGGCTCACCTGCGCGACCGAGTGCCATCACATGCATATAGGCAAACGCGGACACAAAACCCGACATCAAGCCCACCAAGCCAGCAAACATTTGGTTTTGCTCGATGGTGGGGCGCAGCATCATGACCACACCCACAAAACCACTGAGCACCGCAAACACCAAGGGGCCTTGGCGGCGCATGTCCACGCTTGTGCCAGTCAGGGTGCCCATCAAGGTGCCGCCCACCAAAAATGCGGCAATCCACACACTGCTCATGTAGTTGAGGGTCATGGCGGTGGCCAAGGGCAATTTTCCCAAGGCGTAAAACCAAGCCCCTAGAGAAAACACCCCCACCACATTGCGCCAAAAATGCATCAAGGGGACGGTCGTGTGCAGTGAGGTGCCAGCAAAACGGGCGTACAAACCCATCATCAAGAGGCTGATGATGCCGCGGTAAAACACCAGTTCAGAGGCGCTGAAGTAGGCGGAGGCAAATTTGACGCATACCCCCATGCTGGCCAGAAATGCGGAAGCCAGCAGCATCCAAAGCGCTTGCATTTAGCTAGAGCTATCCATTCTGCGGCGGTACCACTCGTGGAAATGTTGCATACCGTCTTCCATGGGGCTTTGGTAGGGGCCCACTTGGTTGTCGCCGCGCTGCATCAGCGCTAAGCGGCCTTGGTCCATGCGTTCGGCGATTTCATCGTCTTCCACACAGGTTTCCATGTAGGCCGCACGTTGCGCTTCAACAAAGCCGCGTTCGAAAGCGACGATTTCTTCTGGGTAGAAGAACTCCACCACGTTCATGGTTTTGCGCGGACCCATGGGGTGCAAGGTGGAGACGGTGAGCACATGGGGGTACCACTCCACCATGATGTGGGGGTAGTAGGTCAGCCAAATCGCGCCGTGTTGAGGCACAGCACCTTGGTTGTATTGCAGCAAAACGTTGTGCCAGCGCTCATAAATAGGGCTGCCAGCTTTACCTAAGCGGTTGGCCACACCCACAGTCTGTACCGAGTAGTCGTCCTTCAATTCCCACTGCAAATCGTCGCAGGTGACGAAGTTGCCCAGGCCTGGGTGAAAGGGGCCAACGTGGTAGTCCTCGAGGTAGACCTCGATGAAGGTTTTCCAGTTGTAATTACAGACATGCATTTCGACATGGTCGAGGGCATAGCCGGTGAAATCGAGTTGGTTGCGTGGGCCCATGCCTGCCAATTCAGCCAGCACATCGCGGCCGTTGGCTTCAAACAGCAAACCATTCCATTCTTGTAGCGGGTAGTTTTGCAGGTTCAGGCAAGGGTCTTGCTGAAAATGCGGGGCGCCCAACAGTTGGCCTTCACCCGAATAGGTCCAGCGGTGCAGGGGACACACCACATTGCCGCCCATGCTATGTGCTGGGTCGTTCAGGTTGCCTCTTCCTTTGAGCATCACGGCTTGGCGGTGTCGGCATACATTGGAGATAAGTTGTATACCTTGCGGGGTATGCACCAAGGCGCGGCCTTCGTTTTCATGGGCAAGCGCATGAAAGTCGCCTAAGTTGGGGACTGCCAGCGAATGGCCAACGTAGCGAGGACCGCGTTTGAACAATTGTTCGATTTCGCGCTGGTACAGCGCATCATCAAAATAGCTTGAAACTGTTAGTTGGCCAGAGGCCTGCTGCAGTTGAAGACTTAAATCAGACATGGGCGACCTGACCTAAAGACTCCCCACAGGGAGAATGACAAAAAACTGGGGGTACCCCAGGCGGAAGCGGATTGTAGCCTCGACTTTTAGCAATATTTACAATTTTTCAAGATTAAATCGCCCGCCTACAATGGTTTGACTCCTATTAAATACAGTGTGGCATGACCAAAACCAAACCCTCTTCACCGCCTGATGCTTCTGTGCAAGCCCTTCCCGAAAGCTATGAAGCAGGTTTGAAGGAGCTCGAGGGCTTGGTGGCGCATATGGAGTCGGGGCAATTGCCCTTGGCGCAATTGCTGCAAACCTACCAGCGAGGTGCTTTTTTATTGAACCACTGCCGCGCACAGCTGCAAGCGGTGGAAGAACAAATCAAAGTGCTCGAAGCGGGTACCTTGAAGCAATGGAGTGGCAGCGAATGAAAGCCTTTAATTTCAACCAATGGAGCCAGACCCATTTAGCGACCATTGAGATGGCTCTGGATGATGCCGTACCCGCTTACGCGCCTGCCGGCTTGGGTGACGCCATGCGTTACGCTGTACTGGATGGTGGAAAACGTTTGCGCCCACTTCTGGTTTTGGCCAGCATGGAGGCTAGTGCTGCGGGCCAGCAAGTGGCTTGGATGGAAGACGCGGCGATGCGTTCGGCCTGCGCGGTGGAGTTGATCCATGCCTACAGCTTGGTGCATGACGACATGCCTTGTATGGACAACGATGTGCTGCGACGTGGCAAACCCACGGTGCATGTGAAGTTTGGACAGGCCCAGGCTTTGTTAGCGGGCGACGCACTGCAATCGCTGGCTTTTGAATGCCTCACACCTGACGACAGCGATATTCCTGACGCAGTGCAGACCAAGCTCTGTGCCTTGCTAGCCCGAGGTGCTGGCTATGCGGGCATGGCAGGCGGACAAGCCATCGATTTGGCAAGCGTGGGTGTGGCTTTGGACGCCGAGGCTTTGCGCCATATGCACCGTTGCAAAACCGGTGCCTTATTGGAAACCAGCGTGTTGATGGGCGCGGTGAGTGGTGACGCCAGCTCGCGTGCCTACCAAGCTTTGCAAAGTTTCGCCCAAGCATTGGGCGTGGCGTTTCAGGTGGTGGACGATATTTTGGACGTCACCGCTGATTCGGCGGTGCTGGGTAAAACCTCTGGCAAAGATGCGGCTGATAACAAACCCACTTATGTGTCGTTGCTGGGTTTGGCAGGTGCGCGACAAGAAGCCAAGGCCTTGGCCGACCAAGCCCAAGCTGCCTTGATCAAAAGTGCTTTGCCCAATACACAAGCCCTGCGGGCCCTCGCGGACTGGGTTTTGCACCGTCAACACTGATAAATGGAGCTCAAGATGGCTTGGCTGATACTCGGTTTGGTTCTGTTTTTAGGTGCGCATTCCACCCGCATTTTTGCTGAAAAATGGCGTCAAGCCATCTTGGAGCGCTTGGGGGAAAAAGCGTATAAAGGGGTTTACACCTTGGTGTCCTTGGTGGGCTTTGGCTTGATGGTGTTTGGTTTTGACCAGGTGCGTTGGGATAGTCCGCTGTTGTGGGCGCCGCCTGCGTGGGTCAAGCATGCAGCTGCGCTCTTGATGTTGTTGTCTTTGGTGTTATTAGCCAGTGCTTACACGCCTCGTAACGCTATTAAAGTCAAGTTACATCACCCCATGGTGTTGTCGGTCAAGGTCTGGGCTTTGGCGCATTTGTTGGCCAACCCGCGTTTGGCTGATGTGGTATTGTTTGGCGCTTTTTTACTCTGGTCGGTGCTTAACTTTCGAGCCGCCCGTCAGCGCGATCGCTTGGCTGCCGCCTCTTTGTTGGCTGGTGAAGGCAGTGGAGCCCTTGCCCCAGAGGTTTCAGCCGCCGCTACTTGGCGTGCAATTGGCATAGGCTTGGTGGTTTGGGCCTTTTTGTTATCCCGAGGTCATAGCTGGTTGTTTGGTGTCAGTCCTTTAGGCATGTAAGCTCAAACCTTACCCTTGGTAAACCCTAGGTAACGATAAAACCAGATTGACAATCCACTGTGTCATGTTAAATTGACACTGTGGACGTCGTCTCGATGGGTCGATGCGATGGTTCCGCGCCATTATTGGGGCCCGCCATGAGCATGCAACAACGCATTGAAACCGCGCTAGAACTGCATTTTTCCCATATTCAAGCTTTGAGCGCGCCACCGCGCCTGATGTCTGCCATGCGCCACGCAGTGTTCCCAGGCGGTGCGCGGATTCGTCCTCAGCTGTGTTTGGCAGTGGCCAAAGCCTGTGGCGACGATGCGCCGGCACTCTCAGACGCTGCTGCTGTGGCGATTGAACTCATGCACTGCGCCTCCTTGGTGCATGACGATATGCCTTGCTTTGACGATGCGGACACACGTCGCGGCCAAATCACGGTCCACAAACTGTATGGCGAGCCTTTGGCGTTGCTGACAGGGGACGGTTTGATCGTCATGGCTTACCAAGTGATGGCGCGTGCGGGAAGACTGCATCCCGCTCGTCTGGCTGACCTGATTTCTACCATCAGCGATGGCGTGGGCGCCCCTGACGGCATCGTTGCAGGTCAGGCGTGGGAGTGCGAAACCAAGGTGGCACTCAGCCAATACCAACGTGCCAAAACAGGTGCTTTGTTTGTGGCAGCTACTTGCGCGGGTGCGCAAGCCGCAGGTGTGGACACAGCTCCTTGGCGAGCTTTGGGAGAAGCATTGGGTGAGGCCTACCAAGTGGCGGACGACATTCGCGACGTCATGGGCCAAGCCGAGACCTTAGGCAAACCGGTGGGCCAAGACGCTCAGCATGGCCGGCCCAGTGCCGCCGCTGACTTGGGGTTGGCTGGCGCTTTAGCGTATTTCCAAAAACTGATGGACGCTGCAGTCAATTCGGTACCGGCTTGTGCAAACCGCCAAGCCATGCAGAATTTGGTGCGTTTGGAATCTGAGCGCTTGGTGCCGCAGTCGGCTTATGAACAGATCCAGCGGCATGTCACGGTCGCTAAGCACCGAGCCAACGCTTGACGCTTTAGCGCTAGACCATGAAAACCCTAGACCTTGCCAAAGGCAGTATCCACAGAGGTCAAGCACGCACCGGTTGGCGCAGCCAACTCGATCAGCTGATAGATGGGTGGATGACGTCACCTGGCTTTTACCGCTGGGCGATTGGCAACCCCATCACCCGATGGGTTACCCGCCGACGTGCCTCACAATTGTTCCAGTTGATGGCGGGCTTTGTGCATTCGCAAGTTTTGTTGTCGTGTGTGCGATTGCGCTTACTAGAAACTTTGCGAGATGGCCCTAAGACCTTGGATGCGTTGTCCAAGGAATGCCACATCAGCTCGCCTGCGCTTCAGCGTTTGTTGCTCTCTGCAGTCTCTTTGCGCTTGTTGGAGATGCGCGGCGCTGACCTGTACGGTTTGGGTGCCTTAGGTGCACCCGTGGCAGCAGACGTGGGCTTGCGTTTGATGATCGAACACAACGCAGTTTTGTATGAAGACATGCGCGACACATTGGCCTTGATGCGCGATGAAATCCAGCCGCATATGCAAGCCTATTGGCCTTACATGAATGGCGACAAACCCCCTTCATGGGAAGCTGACAAAGTAGCTCGCTATTCTGAGCTGATGGCGACCTCACAGCGGTTTGTCATTGAGGAGTTGCTGGCGTCTTACGATTTTTCTCAACACCGTTGTGTGATGGATGTGGGTGGCGGACAAGGCGGTTGGATTTCAGCTCTGGGGCAACACCAAGCTCAAATCCAACTCATGTTGTTTGATTTGCCACCTGTGGCCGCGTTGGCGCAGGCGCGATTCCAAGCCAACGGCTTGGGAGACAGGGCTACTGCGCACGGCGGCAGCTTTATCAGCGACGCCTTGCCCAAGGGCGCTGACTTGGTAACTTTGGTGCGGGTGGCGCACGACCATCCCGACGCCACCGTCAAGGCCCTGCTCAAGTCGATTCACCAAGCCCTGCCTGCGGGCGGCATGTTGTTGTTAGCCGAGCCGATGGCCGAGGCCACAGGCGCACATTCGGTGGGAGACGCCTATTTCCACTTTTATTTGCTAGCCATGGGCAGTGGCCGTCTGCGCTCTCCAGAAGAGCTGAAAACCTTGATTAAAGAGGCGGGTTTTGTGACGGTGGTGGACATCGCCAACCCCATGCCTTTGCACACTCGCCTGCTGCTGGCGCAGAAAAATTAAGTGTTTACCCTAACTGGACAATAAAAACGTCAATATAAGTTGACACAAGACGCCGTCAATCTAAGAATACAAACTATGAAAGCCCAAGCCATCGTTTTTGACGCCCCCCGACAGTTGTCAGTCAAGCAACTTGACTTGCGCGAGCCGGGTGCGGAAGACCTCGTGGTTGATGTCGCTTACAGCGGCATCAGCACCGGTACCGAGCGATTGCTTTGGACCGGCACCATGCCCGCTTTCCCTGGTTTGGCTTATCCCTTGGTGCCTGGTTATGAAACCGTAGGTGTGGTCAAACATGCGTCGCCTGCATCCCCCGTGAAAGCGGGCGAGTGGGTGTTTGTTCCGGGCTCCTATACCTTCACAGGTGCCCACAATTTGTTCGGTGGCGCAGGAGCCACCATGGTGGCGCCACACAGCCGTGTCATTCCCGTAGACCCAGGCCTGGGTGCCAATGCGATTTTGTTGGCTTTGGCTGCCACCGCTTACCACGCGGTTTCTATCGGCGGCAAACGAGACCCCATCATCGCGCCTGACTTGATCGTCGGACACGGTGTCATGGGCCGTTTACTGGCACGTTTGGTGGTGGCCGCAGGCCTGCCAGCGCCAACCGTGTGGGAAACCAATGCGGTTCGACAAGCGGGCGGCGAAGGCTACCAAGTCATTCACCCTGATGAGGACACCCGCAAAGACTACCAAGCCATTTACGACGTCAGCGGCGACGGCAAATTGCTCAACAGCTTGATCTCTCGCTTGGCCCATGGCGGCGAGGTGGTGTTGGCCGGTTTTTACACACAAGATTTGTCGTTTGCTTACCCACCGGCGTTCATGCGCGAAGCGCAAATTCGTGTCGCTACCGAATGGAAGAAACCCGATTTATTGGCTGTCACCGAACTTATTCACAACGGACGCTTGTCCTTAGATGGTTTGCTGACCCATACCCAAACGCCTGAAAAAGCACTCCAAGCGTATGAAATCGCCTTTGGCGACCCCCACTGTTTGAAGATGGTTATGGACTGGAGAAACTGATGAGTACTGCCAACGAAAAACCTGTTCAATTTGTAGACCGCCTGCGCCAAGAGGCGTTTGTAGAGCCTGACGCTGTTCACACCGGCGAAGTCACCAAAGAAACCCAAATCATCGCCATTTATGGCAAGGGCGGCATTGGCAAAAGCTTCACGCTGGCCAACCTCAGCTACATGATGGCCCAGCAGGGCAAAAAGGTGCTGCTCATCGGTTGTGACCCCAAGAGCGACACCACCAGTTTGCTGTTCGGCGGCAAAGCTTGCCCCACCATCATCGAAACCTCATCCAAGAAAAAACTCGCTGGTGAAGAAGTCAAGATTGGCGATGTTTGTTTCATTCGAGACGGCGTGTATGCCATGGAGCTCGGTGGTCCCGAGGTCGGTCGCGGCTGCGGCGGACGCGGCATCATCCACGGTTTTGAAACCCTTGAAAAACTCGGTTTCCACGAGTGGGGCTTTGACTTTGTGTTGCTCGACTTTCTTGGCGACGTGGTCTGCGGCGGTTTCGGTTTGCCGATTGCTCGCGACATGTGCCAAAAAGTCATCGTTGTCGCGTCCAACGACTTGCAGTCACTGTATGTGGCCAACAACGTCTGTAGCGCGGTCGAGTACTTCCGCAAGCTCGGTGGCAATGTCGGCGTGGCCGGCATGGTCATCAACAAAGACGACGGTACCGGCGAGGCTCAGGCCTTTGCCACCAATGCGGGTATTCCGGTGTTGGCCGCCATTCCTGCCAACGAAGACATCCGCCGCAAAAGCGCGAGCTACGAAATCATTGGCACACCCGACAGTGCCTGGGGCCCTTTGTTTGCCGAGTTGGCGCAAAACGTGGCCGACGCACCTCCGGTGCGACCCAAACCGCAAACCCAAGACGAGTTACTTGGCCTCTTCAGCGCCGACGTCACAGGCCGCGACTTTGTCATGACGCCTGCCACCGAGGTGGACATGACCGGCAAAACCGTCATCGACCGACCCACCCTCGAAGTGGTTTACGACGAAGTCTGAACACCATGAGCGACATCATCCCCATCACCCCCTTGCCCAATGCTGCTGCCACCAGCGCCGATGGTTTGGGTTGCCATGCCGGGAAAGACCAAATGCTCGACGCCGCGTCCAAAGCCGGCAAGAGCGATGTGCTGGCGCAGTATGCCGCCGATTACCCCAAAGGCCCGCACGACCAGCCACAAAGCATGTGTCCTGCTTTTGGTTCGCTGCGGGTGGGATTACGCATGCGTCGTACAGCCACCATTTTGAGTGGTTCAGCCTGTTGCGTTTATGGCCTCACATTCACCTCGCATTTTTACGGCGCACGGCGCACCGTAGGTTATGTGCCGTTCAACTCCGAAACCTTGGTCACCGGCAAGTTGTTCGAAGATATCCGTGAAGCTGTGTACGAACAAGCCGACCCTGACAAGCTCGATTGCATCGTCATCATCAACCTGTGTGTGCCTACTGCCAGCGGTGTGCCCCTGCAGTTGCTGCCCAAGGAAATCAATGGTGTGCGCATCATTGGTATTGATGTGCCAGGGTTTGGCGTGCCCACCCATGCCGAGGCCAAAGACGTGTTGGCTGGCGCCATGTTGCACTATGCCCGCCAAGAAGCCATGGCTGGCCCCGTGGCCGCACCGCGCCAGGGCCGCAGCGCCAAGCCCACCATCACCTTGCTGGGTGAAATGTTCCCCGCCGACCCGATGATCATTGCGCAAATGATCGCGCCCATGGACTTGGCGGTCGGCACCGTGGTGCCCACCCGCGAGTGGCGCGAGTTGTATGCCGCCCTCGACTGCAAGGCGGTGGCGGCCATCCATCCTTTCTACACCGCCAGCGTGCGTGAATTCCAAGCTGCTGGTCGTCCCGTGGTGGGCTCTGCGCCTGTGGGCATTGAAGGCACCCATGATTGGCTGGGCTCCATAGGCGCTGCTTGCGGTGTCAGCCAAGACAAGATCGACGCCGCCCGCAACCAAACCCTGGGTGCCATGCGCGGCGTGTTGGCTTCACAAAAAATTAACGGCCGCATCACCCTCAGTGGCTATGAAGGCTCTGAGTTGCTGGTGGCGCGTTTGCTCATCGAGTGCGGTGCAGATCTGCGTTATGTAGGCAGTGCTTGCCCCGCCACGCCTTGGAACCAACACGACGCCCAGTGGTTGCAGTCCAAAGGCGTGCACGTGCAGTTCCGTGCATCGCTGGAGCAAGACATGGCTGCGGTGCACGAGTTCAAACCGCAGTTGGCCATTGGCACCACACCGGTGGTGCAAGCCGCCAAAGAGTTGTGCATCCCGTCTTTGTATTTCACCAATCTCATTTCTGCACGTCCCCTGATGGGCGTGGCCGGTGCCGGTTCACTTATCCAAGTGGTCAACGCAGCTATGGGTAACCAAGCACGTTTTGACGAGATGAAGGCTTTTTTCGGCTCGGTCGGGCAGGGCGATGAAGCGGGCGTTTGGGAAAACGTGCCTGTGATGCACCCCGAATTCAAGAAAGAAGTTCGCCGCCAGTTCGAGAAGAAACAGAAAAAACGCAAAGCCGAGGAGATGGGCTGATGTTTGTACTCGACCACGATCGTGCAGGCGGCTATTGGGGTGCGGTGTATGTGTTCACCGCCATCAAAGGTTTGCAGGTCGTCATTGACGGCCCGGTCGGTTGCGAAAACCTGCCCGTCACATCGGTGCTGCACTACACCGATGCCTTGCCGCCTCATGAGTTGCCAATCGTGGTGACAGGTCTGGCCGAAGAGCAATTGGGCCGAGAAGGTACCGAAGGCGCGATGAAACGTGCGCACAACGTGCTTGACCCCGACTTGCCAGCAGTGGTGGTCACTGGCTCTATCGCCGAAATGATTGGCGGCGGCGTGACGCCTGAAGGCACCAACCTGATGCGTTTTTTACCGCGCACCATCGACGAAGACCAATGGCAATGCGCCAACCGCGCCATGTACTGGCTGTGGACCGAGTACGGCATGAAAAAAGTACCCAAGCGGGTGCGCAAAGAAGGCGAGAAGCCTCGCGTCAACATCATTGGCCCCAGCTACGGCGTGTTCAACAGCCCCAGTGACTTGGCTGAAATCCGTCGCTTGGTGCAAGGCATTGGTGCCGACATCAACATGGTGTTCCCCTTGGGTAGCCATTTGGCCGAGGTGTCGCAATTGGTCGAAGCGGATGTGAACATTTGCATGTACCGCGAGTTTGGCCGCATGTTGTGCGAAGCACTCGATCGCCCTTATTTGCAAGCGCCGATTGGCTTGCACAGCACCACCAAGTTTTTGCGCAAATTGGGCGAGTTGTTGGACTTGGACCCCGAGCCCTTCATACAGCGCGAACGCCACACCACCATCAAACCGGTGTGGGATTTGTGGCGCTCGGTCACCCAGGACTTCTTTGCCACCGCCTCCTTCGCTGTGGTCGCCACCGACACCTACGCGCGTGGCATTCGCAAGTTTTTGGAAACTGAAATGGGCATGCCCTGCAAGTTCGCGGTGTCGCGCTTGCCCGGCCAAAAAACCGACAACGCCCAAGTGCGAGATTTGGTCCACAAGCAAATGCCGCTCATTTTGTTTGGCAGCTACAACGAACGCATGTACTTGGCCGAGGCGGGCAGCACAGGCCCCATGAAAGCGGCTTTCGTACCAGCTTCATTCCCTGGCGCCATCATCCGCCGCCATACCGGCACACCCTTCATGGGCTACAGCGGCGCTACCTATTTGATTCAAGAGGTGTGTAACTCTCTCTTCGACGCCTTATTCCATATTTTGCCGCTAGGTACCGACATGGACAAGGTGGACGCCACCTTGGCGCGCGGCATCAGCGGGGCCCAAGAGAACACCCCTTGGGACGATGCCGCGCAAACCAAGTTACATGCCTTGGTCTCGGGTCAACCGGTGCTGGTGCAAATTTCGGCGGCCAAGCGTTTGCGCGATTTGGCTGAGGGCAAGGCACGAGACAAAGGTGAAGAGCTGGTCACCGTTGCCCATGTGCAGCAAGCTGGTGCTGAGCTTGGCTTAGGAGAGCCCGCATGACACAGTTTGCAAACCTACACGGTTCAGGCGCTTTTGCGCAGGAACCCTACCCCATGTCGTGGCAAGCGCTGCGGCTGCCTAAGTTGCGCAGGTTGGGCGCAGCGTTGGCCTCACGGCCATTTTGTTGAAGGAGCATCGCATGTCAAACCATCCGAATTCCATATCCGGACTGACTGACGAAGAGGCTCAGGAGTTCCACCATTACTGGATTCAGGGAACTGTAGGCTTCACAGCTGTTGCTGTGGTGGCCCACGTCCTGGTCTGGGCATGGCGGCCCTGGTTCGTCTGAGGTAGGTTCTTTTCACCGAACGGAGTTAAACCATGTCACACACCACTACTCATGTCACACAAAAGCCTAACGGCGCGGACGACAAGATTGCGTTTGTCCTGATCTTTGTACCTTGCTTTATCGTACTTTTATCTTTTGCAATTTTTGGCCAACTGGTCGGGTTGCAATGGAAGAGTTGGTTGCCAGGCGCGGAGAACATGACCAATGTCTTTGGCGGTGTGAAAGCATCGGTATATACGTTCATGTCCCACATCATTTAGGAGAAATCACCATGTGGAGAATTTGGCGACTTTACGATCCATTGCGTGCAATGGTCGTTCAAGGCATTTTCCTGTTTGGCTTGGCAGCGATGATTCACCTCATTTTGCTAAGTACCAACAAATTCAACTGGCTCGACGGCGCAAAGAAACCCGCATCAGCATCGGCGCAAAACTCGCCCATGCCTGCCGCAGTTCCTGCAGCAAAGTCCTGAAATTTGGCAGTACCGCAGGTGCTGCCAAGTCTCTCAAGACTTGCAGCATCTGCAATTTGATTTTTTCTTTTCACCCATCACTTGCGGCAGGAGGGCTAAACCATGGCCATGCTCAGCTTTGAAAAAAAATACCGGGTACGCGGCGGAACGCTGCTTGCAGGTGACTTGTTCGATTTTTGGATAGGTCCGTTTTATGTCGGTTTCTTCGGCGTCACGACCATTTTCTTTGCATTTCTTGGCACAGCCATGATTTTGTGGGGCGCAGCGTTGGGCCCGACATGGAACCTGTGGCAAATCAGTATTGCTCCTCCTGACCTGTCCTATGGTTTGCGATTCGCACCTTTGCAAGAGGGCGGTTTGTGGCAAATCATCACCGTTTGCGCACTAGGTGCTTTCGTTTCATGGCTGTTGCGCGAAGTTGAAATTTGCCGAAAACTGGGCATGGGCTTTCATGTTCCATTTATGTTCGGCATTGCGATTTTGGCTTACTTCACCCTCAATGTGGTGCGTCCCGTTCTGATGGGTGCTTGGGGTCATGGCTTTCCTTACGGTATTTACAGCCACCTCGATTGGGTGTCCAACGTCGGCTATCAATACCTGCATTTCCACTACAACCCTGCGCATATGTTGGCAGTGAGTTTCTTCTTTGCCACCACTTTTGCCTTGTCCTTGCATGGCGCTTTGATTTTGTCGGCGACCAACCCTGGTTCTGGCCAAGTGGTTAAGACGCCTGAGCATGAGGATACGTTTTTCCGCGACACCATCGGTTACTCCATTGGTACCTTGGGCATCCATCGATTAGGCGTATTTTTGGCTTTGGCGGCGGTGTTGTTCAGCGCCCTTTGCATTGTCATCAGCGGGCCCTTCTGGAGTCGCGGTTGGCCTGAATGGTGGGGTTGGTGGTTGAACCTCCCAATTTGGTCTCAGTGGCCTTAATGAAAAACGAGGAACACAATCATGGCTGACTATCTGAATCTTTTCACCACCGTGCAGGCCAGCGGGCCTGTACACCACGGCGAGGCCTTAGGCCCAGGCAACAGTCCACGCACCGGCCACCCCGGTATCTCTTGGCTGTTGGGCAAGATCGGTAATGCGCAAATTGGGCCCATTTACTTGGGCGGTTTGGGCTTGGCGTCTTTGATCTGCGGTTTGATTGCCTTCAACATCATTGGCATGAACATGCTGGCGTCGGTGAACTATGACCCGGTCCAGTTCGTGCGTCAGTTGTTCTGGCTGGCGCTGGAACCTCCCCCCCCGGAGTACGGCTTATCGTTGCCGCCGCTCAACCAAGGCGGCTGGTTTCTGATTTGCGGCATGTTCTTAAGCGCCTCGGTACTGTTGTGGTGGGTACGTATGTACCGCCGAGCTACACAGCTGGGCTTGGGAACCCATGTCGCTTGGGCTTTTGCCGCTGCCTTGTGGCTGTTTTTTGTCTTGGGTTTTTTCCGTCCCATACTGATGGGTTCATGGGGTGAGGCCGTGCCTTACGGCATCTTCCCGCACCTAGACTGGACGGCTGCTTTGTCCATTCGCTATGGCAATCTTTTCTACAACCCCTTCCATGCCTTGAGCATTGTCTTCTTGTATGGCTCAGTGCTGCTGTTTGCGATGCACGGCGCCACCATCTTGGCTGTCACGCGTTTTGGTGGCGAACGTGAGATTGAACAAATCGTCGACCGTGGCACCGCATCTGAGCGCGCTGCATTGTTCTGGCGCTGGACCATGGGGTTTAACGCCACCATGGAGTCCATCCATCGCTGGGCTTGGTGGTTTGCGGTTTTGTGTCCCATTACCGGCGGTATAGGTATTTTGCTAACTGGCACTGTGGTGGACAACTGGTATTTGTGGGCCATCAAACACGGTGTTGCACCAGCCTATCCCAATGTTTTTCCTCCGGTCATAGATCCAGCCCTGAGTTTGGGAGTCAAACCATGAAGTTGCTCTCTTTTTTACGACGCTTGGCAGTCTACGCTGCTGGCTTGTCTGCTGTTGTGTTGCTCACCGCCTGTGAGCGACCGTTTCAAGACAGTGTGCAACATGGCTACCGTGGGACCGGCATGGTGCAGGTTTACAACCCTCGCTTATTGGCGGTGAAAACCGAGGCCAACCAAGTGCCCGTTGCCTTGCCTGCCGCACCAGGGGACGGCCCCAAAGCAGCTCAAGCTTACAAAAATGTACAGGTCTTAGGCGACTTAAGCGTTGCACAGTTCAACCGCCTCATGGTTTCTATGACTGCGTGGGTGTCGCCCAACGACGGTGGTTGTGTCTACTGTCACAACCCTGCCAACTTTGCCGAGGACGAGAAATACACCAAGGTGGTGGCGCGGCGCATGTTGCAGATGACCCAGTACATCAACAGCGAATGGAAGCCTCACGTCGCCGAAACAGGTGTGACTTGCTATACCTGCCACCGCGGTCAACCGGTTCCCAATGCGGTTTGGTTCACAGCCAATCATCAGCCCTATGGCTCCAACTTCATGGGCGACAAAGCCGGACAAAACGAACCAGCAAGGGTGGTGAATTTGTCCTCCTTACCCAATGACCCCTTCACACCGTTTTTGCTTGGTGATTTGAATATTCGGGTGAATGGCCCCACGGCACTGCCCACAGGGAATCGCCAGTCCACCAAACAAGCCGAGTGGACCTATGGACTGATGTCGCATATGTCAGAGTCCTTGGGTGTGAACTGTACCTATTGCCACAACTCGCGCTCATTCCAGAGTTGGGAAAACAGTCCACCACAACGCGCTACCGCCTGGCACGGCATACGCATGGCCCGTGACCTGAACAAGGGCTATATGGAGCCGCTGACAGCGACCTTCCCCCAGCATCGCAAGGGCGAACTAGGCGACGTGGCCAAAGTCAACTGTGCCACTTGCCATCAAGGCGCGTATAAACCACTCAATGGCGCATCCATGCTCAAAGACTTCCCTGAGCTGGCAGCGCCGTCTGGCAAAGCCGCACAAGTGGCTGCCAATTAAAACAGCGCCGCAGCAGTCAACCACAGCGGCATGAGACACACATGGTCAACCAAGATCCCGTGTCTCTTGCCGTCTCGGGGGTGGTGGTGGTTATCTTGGTGGATTACCTAAGGGTCCACCAAGCTTGGGGTTGGTTGCGATTGGTGCAGGGCGCTTCTGCGTTCAAAGACACACCTGGATTACTTTTCACCAAAGTCATGGGCAGTGGCCACCAAGGTGGCTTCAGCTTGCGACCCAGTGCGTCACACCAAGGTTTGATTTGTGTCTTTGACCACGCAGATCGCGCAGACCAATTTTTAGCAGGCCCTTGGCTTACCGCCTACCAAGAGCGAGCCAAGCAATGCCAAGCCAGCTTGTTGGCCATCACCTCTTGCAAAGGCGCATGGGATGGGCGTGCTTTCGATGTCACGCCTGATGACAAACTGGGTCACTACGCTTCTGAGCCACGCAACCCTGCCATGGCCGCCATCACCAGAGCCAGCATTCGCCCTGCCAAAGCGGTGGCATTTTGGCGCTATGCACCGGCGGCTCAAGCTGATTTGAGTCAAGCGCCAGGTTGCTCTGTGGCCATGGGTTTGGGTGAGGCACCGCTGGTGCGCCAATGTACTTTTAGTGTGTGGCGTGACACCCAAGCCATGCTCGACTACGCACATACGGGTGCCCATCAACAGGCCATTACAGCGGCCTACAAAAACGATTTTTTCTCTGAATCCATGTTCGTGCGGATGCGGCTATTGCGTACAGTGGGTGAGTGGGTCATGCCGCAAGAGGTGGTGGCGCATGGCTGAACACAAAGTGGTCGTGGTCGGCGCTGGTATGGCAGGGTTGGTCAGCGCATTGCAACTGGCCCAGCAAGGTTTGTCGGTGACTGTCGTTGACAAGGCCGATCAAGTCGGTGGAAAAATGCGACAACTCATGCTCAACGGGGTTGCGGTGGACAGTGGCCCGACGGTCTTCACCATGCGCTGGGTGTTTGACCAGATCATGGCCTCAGTCGGTACACGCTTGGAAAGTGAATTGACAATCCAGCGTTTGGATGTGTTGGCCCGCCATTTTTGGGAGGATGGTTCTCAACTCGATTTGTACGCAGACCCGCAAAAATCGGTGGACGCTGTGGCTCGATTTGCCGGTTCTGAGCAAGCCAAGCGTTTCGTGGCGTTTTGCCAAACCACCCGCGCGGTCTATGACGCACTTGAAGGCCCTTTCATCCGTTCACCCTCACCCACCATGGCGCAGATGATGACGAGCTTAGGTCCGCGTGGTTTGGCGACCCTTGCATCTGTCGGGCCTATGCGTAGCCTTTGGGAAAGTTTGGGCAAGCATTTCACCGATCCCCGTATGCGTCAATTGTTTGCCCGCTACGCCACTTATTGCGGTTCCTCACCTTGGCAGGCACCAGCCACCTTGATGTTGATTGCCCAAGTGGAGATGGACGGCGTATGGTCGGTCAAAGGCGGCATGCATGCACTCGCCCAATGCCTACAACGTTTAGGCCAAGCCAGAGGTGTGCGTTTCATCTTGGGTCAAGAATGCGAACGCATAGAGCTGTCACAAGGCCGCGTCTCGGGGGTGCGCTTGCAAAGTGGCGACAGCTTGCGAGCAGACAGTGTGGTTTTCAACGGCGACATTGCGGCTTTGCGCCAAGGCTTGCTAGGTCCTGGCGTGAAAAACGCCGTGGCGGGCAAAAAACAGGCTCGATCTTTGTCTGCTGTCACTTGGTCCATGCACACGCCTACCTCGGGCTTGACCTTGGACCGGCACAATGTTTTTTTTCGTTCAAACTATGCTGAAGAATTCGAGGCCATTTTTCAGCAAGCCAAGTTGCCGACTCATCCAACCGTCTATGTTTGTGCACAAGACCGTGGCACTGGCGAGCCAGTGAGTGGGGCTGAACGTTTGCTGTGTTTGGTCAATGCGCCTGCCAATGGCGACAAGCGCAGCTTCACCCCCCAAGAATTGGCCGATTGCACCGCCAGCAGCCAAGAACTGATGGCGCGTTGTGGCTTGTCATTACAGTTGGAGCCCTCTTCATCATGCGTTCGAACCACACCTCAGGACTTTCACCAACTGTTCCCAGCCACGGGCGGGGCCTTGTATGGCCAAGCCACACATGGATGGATGGCGGCGTTTGCCCGTTCGAACGCCAAAGCCCAAGTGCCGGGTCTGTACCTGGCGGGGGGCAGCGTGCATCCGGGGCCGGGGGTACCGATGGCGGCCATGTCGGGCCAACTGGCGGCCGCAGCCCTGATGGACAACCTCGGTTTGACCAAATTGTCCAAAGCGGGGGCTACCTCTGGTGGTACCTTGACGCACTGAGCGACGATGGCCAACATGGCCTGACCATCATCGCCTTTGTCGGCAGCGTGTTTTCGCCTTATTACGCTTGGGCGCGGCGCAGCGGCAAGCTTGAGCCCGACAACTACTGTGCCTTGAACGTGGCGCTGTATTCACGCCATGCTAAACGCTGGACCATGACCGAACGGGGTGCGCAGCACTGCCACCGTGATGCACAGCAGTTCACCATCGGTCCCAGTCAGCTGCGCTGGGACGGGCAGTCCCTGATCATCGATATCAACGAAGTGGGCGTGCCTTTTCCGCACAGTGTCAAAGGGCAGGTGAGGGTGCATCCGCAGGGCTTGTTCAACTTCAGCACGGCGATAGACCCCAATGGACTCCACCGCTGGGGGCCTCTCGCACCCAGTGCAAGGGTGGAAGTGACGATGTCCAGCCCGGGCCAAAGTTGGTCAGGCAGGGGATATTTGGATTCCAACGAAGGCGATGAACCGATAGACCGTTCCTGCAAAGAATGGGATTGGTCGCGCAGTCCAATGAAGGACGGCAGCACAGCGGTTATTTACGACATTCAAGGTCAGACACCACAGGGCGACAAACTGTTGGCGTTACGCTTCACACCGCAAGGCGAGGTACTGCCTTTTATCGCACCCCATCGTAAACCCCTGCCTTTAACACTGTGGCGACTGGGCAGGCGCATGCGCAGTGACGTCCATGTGCAGGTGGCAGAACAATTAGAGGACACGCCGTTTTACCAACGTGCTTTGTTGCACAGCAGTTTGTTGGGCGAAGACGTACACAGCTTTCATGAAAGCATCACCATGTCGCGTTTGGTGTCGCCGGTGGTGCAGGCCATGTTGCCCTTTCGCATGCCCAGAAGGGCTTGAGTTTTTTACTAGCTTGCAGATATTATTTTTTGCAACCCACCACAATAGTGCGCCCTGTAAGGATATCAATGCTGTTCATTTTCTTGA
>Ga0214917_10002433_pt1 | contig 22586 bp, 16 predicted proteins | sample LL_1208_BB_MetaG_FD_177983 | JGI IMG/M metagenome (GOLD analysis project Ga0214917, IMG submission 177983) | Freshwater microbial communities from Lake Lanier, Atlanta, Georgia, United States - LL_1208_BB | ecosystem: Environmental > Aquatic > Freshwater > Lake | place: USA: Georgia | collected...
TAAATGAGTGAAAAAAATAAAAAAAAAAAATTAGAAGAAAAAACAAAAGAAAAAATTAATAATAAAATTGAAAAATTAAAGGCCCTTTTGTAAAAACAGTGATATGTAAATCAAAACATATATTTTTTTATAATCAAAAAATTGATTATAAAATTAGATAAATAAAAACACATAAATATACGTCAATATCATACGTCAATACCATAAGTCAATAATACTATCAAAAATGGAATCTATGCAACATATTACAAAAGACTACGTTTTATTTATCAAAAATTTCTTAGTAAATTTCGGATATACAAAATATTGTAAATTAGTAAATGAACAAACAGACCACGAAACGGAAGATTATCAAAAAAATTTAATGGACTACTTAGAACACCAAGAAATATGGGATAAATTATTCGACGAACTCTATTATTCGTTCAAATATTTTTATACAATCATGTCAAACCATTACGACGATGACGATGAAAATATCCTTAATTCAAAAACAACCTCAACCTCCCAAATATATAAATACCTAACATTCCAAGAATATATTGATAGTAAAATAACATTGAAAAGCGTAGGCCCTGCTGACTATATAAGTTTTACCAAAAACATGAATGACGAAAATTTTCGAAATAATTTGATATCTCAATACGAAAATGAAATGCTAAAAAATACACTAAAAAACAAATTGATATATTTGATACAATTACAAATAAAATATATGACATATAACATAGAATATTTAACAGAAACCGAACAGACAGAAATATTACAATATTTAGATATAATACCTTATTTTGAATATCTAGGAAAAAATAATTGGTCTCCAGAAACCATAATCAATAACGCCATTGATAATGCTATCGATACAAATCAAGACGAGAAAAAGTTTGAATTTTTAGAATTAGAACAAAAAGTATTAGCGATGATAAGTAGTAGATTATTATAACCCCCGAAAACGCAAAGACCATCCCAAAAAACAAAACCAAAAACAAAACCGTAAACAAAAACAAAACAAAAAGGGTTTATATATTTTTTTTATTATCATAAAAATATATAAAATCAAAGAAACAATTATAAACAAGAATGGAAATAACCAACAAACCACCAATAGATAAAAAACCGACCAAAATAAAAATATTAAGTCAGGGTAGTTACGGATGTATTTTCAGACCTGGAATAGCATGTGATAAAAAACCATTATCGAATCAATATATAACAAAATTACAAAGAAAAAAGAAAACATCCGAGAACGAAACAGTATTAGGAAAAACAATCCAAAAAATACCAAATTATGAAGATTATTTTGCGCCAATCATAGAAAGTTGTGAAATATCATTGACATCGGTGGACGATAATGAAATAACAAAATGTGATTTTGTAGAAAAGGATAAATTAGAACAACAAAAAAACTATGAAGAAACATTGGCCATATTAGATGAAACCTCCAATAAAAAACAGAAACCTAATCCAATGACCCCATTATCATATGAAACAAACAAAATCCGGTATATAGGTAAAGATACATTATTAGATTATTTTTTAGATACATTCAAAAAAAATCCTAAGAATACCATGAAAAATATAATAACAACAAACATCGACCTATTAGATGGTCTTAATAAATTAGCAAACGCAAAAATAATTCATTTTGATTTAAAAGAGAACAACATAATGATAGATGATAAATCAAAACGACCCATAATAATCGATTTTGGATTATCATTCATTGAAGAAAGTGTAACGATGGCAAATCCATCATCACCAACAAAATCAGATATCGAAAAATTAAAAAAGGTTTTTTTTACATATGGAGCGGATTATGAACCATGGTGTATAGATATTTGTATCCAAACTTATATTTTTAATTTGGTAGAAGACCCTATAAACGAAAAAATATCATCTAAAGACCTATACGATATTTTAGAGAATTTTTTTATAAAAAATAAAACTATAAAAGAATTATTATCAGAGGACGAAAAATCAAATTATAAAACAGAATTAACCAAATATTTGAGTATATTCGAGAACAAACCATGGATAGTATTGACCCAAGAATTACTCAAAAATAAGTATTCTTGGGATAATTATTCTTTATGTGTTATTTATTTATATGTATTAAAATATTTATCAGATTATAATACCAAAAAAAATCAAACATCAGAGAACAAAAATCTACAGGTTCTCGATGAATACAAAAAAATGATTACTCAACAAATTATTTCATTACCAAACAAAAGATTATCTTGTATCCAACTAAAAGATAGTCTAAAAACTATTTTTAAAAACATAGATAGAAAAGAAAATATGAAAATGAAAACAAAAATAGAAACAATATTCAAAAATACACAACAAGATATATCATCGAAAATAGAAACAAAACAATTCGATGAATTGAAAAAGGAAATCAATATTTATATGAAAAAATCTTAATAGATTTTATACCTTTACGCGTTAAAGATACGCAAAGATGACTATTTTTATCCCTTAATTGAGAACCCATTTTATAGAGCAAAAAAATAAAAAAAAATGTTGTTAAAAAAATTGACTAGTTATTTCATATAATTTTGTTATCTTAAACAAATATAATATAACAAATGAATTTACTTTTATTGCCGAAACAATTACAAGATTTGATAAGTGAGTTTAATGTAGAACATAGACCATTGATGCGAGTAGTAATGAATGAATTAATAATCAAATATGAAGAACGCGAAGAGAACGATAAATATTGCGTCAATTGCGGTAATGATGCGGAAGAACAATATTCAACATATATATATTGGCATAAATACAATTTTTGTGGAGGATGGTGTCAATCCGATAAAGAGTATCATATACGTAAAACATTACGAAGATAAAAAAATAATACTCGATAAATATTCATCGATAAAATCATATCGATGTGTATTCAATATGTTATAAATAAAATCATATGGTGAATCATGAATGTTCTCAATATTCGCAAAAAAATCCGTCAAAACAGATGGAGAAAATCCAGATAATAATTTCGTTTTGGGTTGTTTATGAGAACAAGGCATCGAAATCACTTGTTTTTTAGATAGATTCCAAAACGTAAAATGAGGAATAAAATATTCATCTAGTTTTATCAAATTATCCATATCCATATCCATATCCATAAAGATATCAAGATTCTCATCCCAATACTCATTACGAATAAAGCGATGGACTAGATTATTATAAAACTGTCCATTGATATTATCGAAATCCGATAAAAAAACGATTTTCATGTTCTCGATAAAAGATTTATCAATATCAGTTTCTATAATTGTATTTTTTATCAAGTCGATAGCACTATAGAAATTAGCATAAGTGGAATTTCTAGATTTTATCAAATCAAAAACCGTGGATACAATCGAAAAAATATCGGTTTTATCAAAAGCCACCCATGTAGGTAGATTATCAATACACATAAACCTTTTATTGAAATCACCACCATTTATCAAAGCGATTAAAATAGCGATACCAAGTCCTGTATAGAAAGATTCCGAATCTAACCATTGATTCGATTGAGAAATATCGAGAACCGGAATAATATATTGTTCTCGTTGTTCTCGATTTATAGAGATAAATCGATGAAAAAAATCACCATAGAAAATATCCCATTGTTTATTTAATATAGAAATCTTTTTATCGAAACCATCCATAGTAGGATTTTCATATAACAAAAACGCTTGTTTAATAAAAAAAGAAATCGGTAAATCCGCAAAAAACCTACGAAAAACACCATGTTCATGATGAATACCAGGTTCTCGATTATGAAAAAAATATTGTGTAAAATATTCATCAAAGTTTTTATTACAAATCATTTTTTGATTATACATACATAATGATTCAGAACCATCCACAGAAACAGAATCAAAATATAAACTAGGTTGTTTCATAAGAGTATATTTTGAAACATTTTCAGGAATGATTTTATCAAGTTCTCGAGAACATTGTTTGATTTCGGTTGTATCTAAAATACGATTAATATGATTAATAGTTTTACGATATAATCTACGATATTTATCAAACACAGGAGGAAGTTCTCGATTTTCAGGACCAACATACATAGGAAAATCGAACCAATTGAGAACCAGTTTATCGAAAAGCCATGAAAAATGTTTATTTTCACGAGGAATCCATTTTGCTATATTAGAAATAGAATATTTTGTATAATAGTTTCCGCGCGTAACAACAGCCAAATCTTTTCGTAATTGATGATTCATAATTTCCAAACATTCATGTATAAATGAATCATTGGAGCTCCTTACTGAATTTTTCGAAATATATTCGCATAAGTATTTAATATCACGCCAACAGCCGATGCCATCATGACTATAGATAACAATTCGCTTTACCAAAAAAATAGCCAATATAGGAAAATATTGATAAAGACAATAGATTAACATATAAGAAAGTTCATGTTCTCCTTTACCAAATTTACTATCACGAGTATGAATAATCAAACGTAATATGATAGCCAAACAAAAACGAATATCAGAGGGACCAATACAATCCGTCCCCGATTCGGTTCCCGAATCCGATTTCGATTTTTTTTTCAATAAATCGAGAACATTCATAAAACAATTTTTTATTTCAAAAACACTAGTTTCCTTATGTTTTCTAGTTAAATTAAAAAATAGAAATACGATATCATGTTTGATTTGTTCAATAAATTTGGTTTTTTTATATAAAAATTTATTATTATCGATATTGTTCTCAATGCCATTCTCAATGCCATTCTCAATATTATCAAAATCAATAGCAATAGAAATATCCATATTGAGAACCTTGTATAAATAAAATATCAATAAGTATCTATGTTATTTATGGAGATGTATTTATGGAGAAACAAAGACAATAGAGTTAGAATCAATAGAATTCATAATACGAATGTTTTTCCTAGTTTTATTAAGAGGTTTTTTATGATTACGTGAATATGAATATGAATGTTCTCGATATTCAATATTATTTTTGTCCAAATCAATACGAACTTTTTTTGTAGCTTTTTGAGAACCTATGCTTTCATGCTCATTAACCGTAACAGGCTTTTTTAATATAGATTTCAAAGTATGTCTATTTTTATTGGTTTCGATTTCTTGAAATAGGAAAAAAATACTATTTATCTTATGAAAAATAAAAATAGATGGTGAAATAGAGATATCATCGATAATATTGAGAACTTTAAAGAATCCTTGATGATTCTTGAATGTTCTCGTTTTTGGTATAATTTTGAATATGTTCTGGTTCTAAATCAATATGATATGTTAAAACATCCATAAATTTATATTTATGAATCGTATTAGATTTCAATAATTTTTTATTGGTTTGGATTATTTTTAATAAAATTTCTTTTGATAATCGAGAACAATTAGTAGAACAATCAACAAAAAGAGGGTATTTTTCACGTATAATTTTATCAATATAATTATTTGGATTAATATAAATAAAAAAAAGGTCAATATTTTCCATAAGTTCTGGTAAATAATTCGTTTCCATATTTTGAAGGCGTTCATTTTCTTTTATCCAAGAAATATCTAAATCCATATCAGTAGATTCCATATTCGAGAACTCTATATTAGAATCCAATTATAAATTTGTTCTCTTATTTATACGAAAAACCAATATATCCAAAACAAAATCCAAAACAAAATCCAAAACAAAATCCAAAACAAAATCCAAAACAAAATCCAAAACAAAATCCAAAACAAAATCCAAAACAAAATATATTTATAGATAAAACCAATATAAAACAATAATCCGGATATATATTGTCTCGAAACAGCAAAATATAAAACCTTGAAAACTAATTTCTACCCGCGAAGAATTTATATGGAGCTTCATTTTGAATTCTTCAATGGTGTCTAATAGAAGACCCTATAGTTTGCGTATGATAACATATGACAATAGAAAGGTCATGATTTTTCTCGATGATTCTCCCTGGTATGGAATCCATATTAGGTTACAGAGATAGAGAAAAAGAATAAAAAGCATGAATACATAGTAAGCATGATTTTTATAAATTTACGAAAAATCGTAATCAATCGAAATTAGTTTTTTTTCATTAGTATATACTTCTCTTTCCTGTATATTTTTTACAGAATATAAAAATACATTGTATACCAATTTATATTTTATTCGAGACAGCCGAGAACAAATATATAACACAAAAGTCGATTATATATTATTGTATCGGGATAACGGGGACAAACGGGGAACGAACGGGGGACAAAACGGGAACGCGCAAAAAAAATAAAAACCAAACAAAGCTTTGGTTTTTATTTATAGAATCGAAACGACCCCGATTATTTTTCATATGTTAATACGACTTTCCAATACCAGGGCATATCATATACGATTTTAAACGAGCCAGTTTCATATAAATGTTTTTTAATATTTTGCGTAATAGATTCATTATTATTCCATTGAATCTTAATAATGATTCGTTTATAGGAAAATTCATTACGTAAAGGAATTTCAATTATTTTATGTATTTTACCGATACGTAATTCAGATAATATATTATAAATAAAATCTTTTGAAATTGATATGTCTACTCTAGGAATACAGATGGATTCCACCTGTAAATTTTTATATTGGTCTTTATACACATATGGATTTTTAATATCATCTTTTTTATAAATTTGGTTGGGAAATTGTTTGGTAAAATGATTAGTAAAATGATTTGTACGGTATTGGTTTATAGTTGTATTCATAAAATATTATTATTATATAAATGATTTTTTAAATATAATTGGAATCAATTTTTTATATCAACAAAATATATACACTATATACAGATATATACATGCCAAATAAATCAACTAGAAAACGACGATGTAATATATATAAAACGTGTGAAGAAGTACCATGTGGTGAAATGATGAATCGCTGTCGTCCAAGTTATTGTGTAAGTGGATCAAAAAATTGGGGTTCTTGTAATATGAAGAATTGGGGAAATGGATATAGTCATTTGGAAAAGTATTGTAGAAGTGAGAAAAAATGTAGAATGAAAAAACCGAAATCCATAGCAAAATATCAAGTAGATGCGGAAGAATTACATAATAAAATGCCATATATTTGGCGATTTTTAGATAGAAAAACACGAAGAAAAATTATATCTTTGGCACAAAAACCATTGAGCGAAATAAACATCATTCCATAAACATCATTCCATAAAAACAAACTTGAAATATTTATCGATAGTTGGATTACAATGAACATGAATTCCATCATAGAGATTTTTTTTAGATGAAAAACAAGAAAAACAACAATATTTATACCAGAAAAACCAGGAATTTCTTAAATATTCAGCGTTTTTAATTTCTTTAGAAAACAAACCATCCATATAAGAATATGCCAAACGAAATTCAATGAGTTCGTTTTTAATTTTATTTTTAATTTCACGTAAATAGACTAATCTATTTTGCTCGCGTGTAAAATCATTTTCTGTATACATAGAAATATTCGTGGTTCTCCATTTGAATAAAATAAAACGAATTTCATTTTTCACGTCTTTGAATTTTATAATAAGATTTTTCTTATAAATTTCCGTTTTCTTAATAAACACAAAAACATTAATAGAACAAATAATAGGAAACATCATTTTAATTTCAGTCGGAATAAGAGTATTATTGGTTTCTTTGATTTCACATAATTTCTTTTCAATTTCCTTTATTTTGGATAATACCAATTCCGCTTTTTCATTATCATTTTTCAAAAAGAATAATTTACTATTCGTCAATTCTAATGAGGTTTCTAATTTATCATAATGATTCGCCATTTGTAGATATAATTCAGCCGAAGATTCCAATTTCAAATAATTGGAAATAGATACAAAAAAAGCCACAATAGCGTTTAGTCCAGACATAACACCACTAGTCCATTCTGTACAACCAATAAATGGAGCAATAATAGTAACCATTGTAGCGATAACAATAGATGGAATCATGAGACAATTTAGTTTATGTTGATTGATGATTTTAGATTGAATATATAGATTTTTTTGACCTTTCATATAAGTAGTCAAAATATCAATTTCACTAGAAAATTTATTATCAAATTCATTATCATAATATTTATCTAGAGTTCTCTCTACTTCTTGATAACTGAGTTTTTTGAATTTGGGAAAGCCAATTCTAGACGCATTCGTACTATCCATGGATGGACGTTTTTTGTTTTTTGGAGGATTCGTAGCATTCCCGATGTTCCCAACGTTGCCACCATTTCCAATATTTTTTTTATTAACAGGATTTGTTCCAAGGAAAATCATATTACTAATAATATCGTTATTATCTTCGTCGCTATCATTATATTCGTCACTATCATATTCACTACCAGGATTACTACCAGGATTACTACCAGGATTACTACCAGACATACTACCACCATTTTGAATGGTTATAGGACTATTACTACGAGAAAAATCCATATGATGTTCATTACCACTAATATCATCGGAAATGGAATAAAAAAGCCCATAATTATTACGTATTTTATTTATATAATGATTATTCGTATAATCAATAAGATTGTTTTCATATTGTATATTCCCGATAGGTATTTGTTCGTCAGTTTTCATATCAATTATAATATTATTGGAATATTCAGAAGAATCATTTGATGAATTCGAATTAATTTCTTTACATGATGTCAAATCATATCCAAATATATTTTCATCCATTATAAAACAAGTTACGTATTTTATATAATATAAAGAAAAAATTTAGAGATAAAAATTATAATAGTATAGTCAATACAGGAGGAAATGGATTTATCTGAACAAACAAACCAAACTGAAAATAAAAATAACCAATTTTTATTAAGTCTTAAAGAACCGTACGAACCAGACGAACCAGACTTGGAATATAATTATACAAAAACATCATACGATGAATTAGACAAATCGGTACATTTACCGAAGCATAATAAAAAGAGAAAAAAAATCCAAGTATTATTGGATGATTTTGGTGAAAATTCATCCGAAGAGGAGGAAAAGTCAGCAGCAAATATAGATTGGCGTGAAGTAGAATCAGTAACAAAACAATCATCGTGTTATTCAGACCATGATAAGCCATTAACATCTGTAGATTTACTAGAAGAAGGTATCAATCCTAATGATATTCCAAAAGAATTTCCAGAAAGGTCTTGTTATATTACGATACAACGTATAATAACTTCATGGTTTTCATCAATACAAGCATATATTGATTCATTCACAAAAACCAATAAAAAAAATCAATAAAAAGCACCCAATAAAAAGCACCCAATAAAAAGCACCCAATAAAAAATTGAATAAAAATCCAACCACATCGAGAACAACGAATCATATCCATAAATATAATAAAAATGACGACGTTAGTACCAACGGAATTACAAATCCATCGTAAAAACATAAAAAATTATAGGAATTCGATAAGACATTTTATAATAACATCGCGTTTCAATAATAACACGTGGTATGAAAACGAGAACTATCGAAAGAATCATCCATCCATAGGTTGTATATATTGTTCGCCAGACCCGATATCACAAAATATACCAGAAGAATCCATTTTATTTGTTTTGGAAATGAATAATGATACAAACCAGATAATGGGTATAGGTATGATAGAAAAAAAAGTCTCAAGAAAAACTCATTACGTATATAATGATGGTAATTATAATCGATATATTCATGTAGGGAAACATCGTATTGGTCGAGAGATGATGAACGAGGAAGAAGAAAGAATAATGAAAGTATTCGATATATTATGTTTTACGGGGAACCGTCATATGAAACGAGGCCAAGGATTGAAATTATTCCCAATGGATATGTTATATCGAATGTCGTTCAAAATGGATTTAGTAAACTTCATAAGAACGATGTTTCGAGAACGATTACAAAAAAAACCATAAGACCAGAAAAACAAGAAAAACAAGAAAAACAAGAAAAACAAGAAAAAATATAAAAAACAAAAAATAAAATATAAATGATGTTTTATATCTTAGTATAGTAAGTTATAAAATATATTCAATAAATGAATAACCGAGAAAATATATATGATATAGAAACATACACAGACTCAGAATTATTAGATATTTTAGACTTGAATAATCCAACCGATAGAGAACTAGAAGCCAAAATCATTTTTTTAATACGAAAATATGAAAATATGCAAAACGAATCCGGAAATAAATTAGCAAAGTTTTTTGACGATATTTATAAACATTTTTTTGATTTAGATAGCGATGTCGAATCAGACGACCAAGATGACCAATACGACCACCACCAACACCAACACCAAGACCAACACCAACACCAAAACATAATAGAGGGTTTTGATGATATTCCAATTTTAATAAGAGACCTTTCTATGCAGACAGTGACTGGATATAAATACGACCCAGAAACATCAATCAATAACGGACAAACCAAAGTAATAAAAGATCCCAATGTGATACGCCAAAACATTGAAAAACAAAAACAAGAAATGATGAAAGACCCCAAACAATTTACGCAACGGGACCCAAATTTATTAAAACAAGGAACCACATCACAACCAATTACAACACAAATCGGTTATACAAAATCATTGGATTATACACAAGATAAACTAAATCCACTTTTACAACAAACCATAAGAAGAGTAATAAGTATCGATAGTCAATATAGAGATAATAAAAGGTCATTATCAACGGAATTCACTTTTAATTTATCCGACCCATTAAAAGATGTAGTATCTATGAAATTATATTCAGTACAGATACCATATACATGGTATACAATAAACAATAATTTCGGTAGTAATTTCTTTTATTTAAAAGGAAATTCAAATGGAATAAATAATGGAAATCATGATTATATAATTGATATATCTGCTGGTAATTATTCACCAACCGAATTAGCAACCGCAGTAAATAATAGAATAACAAAATTAAAAACAGGGGTAACGGATGTTAGTTTTGGAAATACAAATATTTACTATGACCAATATACATCATTATCCAAAATAAAAGTAGATATAGTCAAACAATATACAGAAACCAGTTATTATTTAAAATTCCCCTATTGGACAAATTCGAATGATAATACTCAAAGTGGTCCGCGGTATAAATCTATTCCAGCATTTTTAGGATTTGATAATATAGTAAATTATCCATATAAAATAATCTCAACAAAAACACTTTTATTGAGTACAAATACAAGTAGTATAAGTGAGGATAATATATCTAGAAAATATTATGTATATACAACAACAAATAAAAACAATTATTTTACAATAATCAAATATTATGGTCCAGGTGAATATCAACCAGGGGTATCAAAAGAAGATATATCTTTTAATATAACATTATCATTACAAAATGATGTAACAAGAAGCGAATTAGTAGCAGACCTAAGCAATCAATTAGCATTGAATCCATATTTGACTAGAGAATCAAGTATAAAAAGAATCGACATTACAGACCCATTAAAAAACAATGTAGGAAATTCTTATTTTGAATTAAAAATAAAACCAAATAGATACACAACGAAAAATTTTACAAATTCGAAAATAGCTATTTTATTTCCACAAGAAAACACGCAAAATAATTATAGTAATATATGGACAGGTTTAAATTCTTGTTTTCGTTTTGAAAATTTATTAAATGAAACAAATAATATAATATCAGATATTTCACCAATAAAACAAGAATCAAACACGTATAAAATTTTATCCAGTCCATATATTTATTTAAAATGTAAAGCAGTGGGTTTTGATATACCTATAAATGATTTATCATTTACACTACTAAATTCAGCAGTGAATGGATATTCTCTTACGGAATATATTAGCGCAATAAATAATTCAATAAAGACAGTAAATGATAATACAAAAAGCATTCGAAATATAACAGGAGACCTAAATGAAACAAATACAATATCAAATATTAGTAAAGATTCAAAATTCAATATACAATTTGATATTAATAAAAAATTCAATCAAGACAAATATATAATTGATATTTCGGATAGTTTTCTAAGTAAATATATGGGTTTTGAAAGAGTATATTATGATTTATCATCAAGTAATATTTTTGAAACATCTTTCACCCAAAACAGTTCTTATTTTTTAGATGGTAAATATGTAGCAATTATAGACGCATGTGATAATGAAACCTATGGGAATAAAAATCAAGCACCATATGTAGTACCAATACCAACAATAAAGACATATAATAGTTATCAAGATTTACAAATCGGAATCAATAATAGTTTTAATAATTTTGTAGACCCATCAAATGGATTGAATGTATTATCCGGAACAAATGTTAAATTCACATTGAATCCAATAACACAAAGAATAGATTGTAGTTTAACAGTAGTTGTACAAAAAATATTAACAGAACGAGACTATAGCGTCCAATTTATCGACCCATCGTACAATCCCGTATATCCAAATACAATAGACGCTTCGTCTACATGGTATGAATATTTACATATCGCTAGAAATATGATAGATACGGATTATGATTTGTCAAAATCGATTGTTTCCGGTTTATCATATTCTGATATAAGTGGAACGAGTGTAGTAGACCAAAATAAAATTACCATAACTAATGGCATAAATGATACGATTCAATTAATACCAAACGAAGAAGGTGTCAATGGTTCAGATATATTAACTATTACAATTCCTCCTGATACATATACACGTGATAATCTAATTTTAGCATTGAATACATCTATAAATACAATATCGGAGGCACTGGGAAGTTATTTTTATATTAAAACCGTTAATGGTATTGAAAGCACAATAATACGTACAAACATAAATAAAATATATACAGCAAATGACTATCGAGTTGTATTTTACGACCCGTTTAGTTTTATAAAATGTTATGTAGGCGTAACGAGTGTACGTAATACAACTTGGGATACAACATTAGGTTGGGTCTTAGGTTTTCGATTATCAACTGAATACATATTAAGTGATTATGGTAGTGGTCAAACAATAGAAATAAATGGGGATACCGGTGTCAGTACAAATCTATTTAATTATTTTATGATTTGTTTAGACGATTATAATCAGAATCATTTGAATGATGGTTTAGTAACAGTAACATCCAAAGTAACTGATGTAGCATTACCAAGATATGTAAATAAAAGTAATTTTCAATGTGACCCTGCTTCTGGTTTATTAACTTATAATACAACATCGAATGTTCCAGCAGATGTAAAACTAACACAAAATCAATTATATGCGTTGACACAAATAGCGAATGAACGAAAAAGTATATCGACGATTTTATCGAATAATACTACGATAAATACGAAAAGTTATGGTTCGGGTCCATTCGTAAAAGATGTATTTGGTTTGATACCAATGAAAGTATCGGGATTAGCAAATGGGTCGTCTTATGTAGAATTTGGTGGTACGTTACAGAATCAAGAACGTCTTTATTTTGGACCAGTAAATATACATAGAATGACAGTGAAATTAGTTAGTGATAGAGGAGATATAGTGGATTTGAATGGTGCTAATTGGTCATTTTCATTGATTTGCGAACAATTATATAAACAACAACCAACTGGTAGTAAATAGTCTTTTTGGTCGATTTAACAAAATACAAATAAGTAATATAAATACTATATTTCTATAATAATATAAATGTTGAATAATTTTGAAGGAACGAGTTATAGATTAGCAAATAATTGGTTTCATCATATCAATTTAGATAACTATAAAAATAAACCAATCAATTATTTAGAAATAGGAACATTTTACGGAGCAAATATACTATCAGTTGCGAATTCTTATGGATTACATTATGATAGTAAGTTATATTGTATAGACCCGTGGGAAGATTATGATGATTATCCAGAATATAAGAATGAACAACCGTCAATTTATAATTCATTTTTAAAGAATATTGAAAATTCAGGCGCAAAAGAAAAAATAATAATAAACAGAGGTTATTCAAATAATGAAATACCCAAATTTGAAAATGATTTTTTTGATATTATTTATATAGATGGAAATCATGAACCAGAATATGTTTTAGAAGACGCAGTTCTAAGCTTTCGAAAATTAAAAAAAGGAGGAATAATGATTTTTGATGATTATGGTTGGGGAGGACCAGATTTAACAATAAGAGGTATAGATGGTTTTTTACATGGTTTTCATAAGAAAATCACAGTTATTGGAGAATTGAATACGCAAGTTTTTATAATAAAAAATATGATATAAATTATTCAATATAATTTATACAAGTGAATATTTGAAAAATGCTCTAAGTATAATAAAGTTCAATATGTAACTGACAAATTAGTTGAAATTTCACACGATGTGTGATTGAAATATTCAATGATATACACAAATGAAATAAATTATGTATATCATTATATCATTATATATCATTATATATTAATAAATTCATAAATGTCATTAGAAAAATATTCGAATAATTCAATATTGGATTATATAGGTTTTTTTGGACCTATAATCGTAATTATAATATCAATCACTAAACTTTGGAATCAACCGCAATATTTAATCGGATACGCGTGTTTTGAAGTAATAAATAGTATTTCAAATTCAGTATTAAAATCATTAATACGACAAGAACGTCCAGTGGGTGGTCGTAGCATCATCAATGAAAAATATACCGGTCCAAACCTATTCGGCATGCCATCATCTCACGCACAAACCGTAGCATTTTCTACAATATATTTATATTTGGTAAAAAGGTCTCCAATATATTTAATTTTGGAATCGTTTATTTTAGCATTGACGTTTTATCAACGTTGGAAATATAAAAGACATACAGTAGAACAATTGATGGTTGGTACAGGTATAGGAGCAGTAATAGGGTATTTTGGATTTTATGTTACTAAAATGGCAATTCAAAAACCATATTAGAGAACTCCCACCCTCCCAAAACATCAAATCTCCAAACCCCCAAACCCCCCAAACCCAAAAAAATATATATTTTTCATAACCAACGAACCCAACCCGCTACCAATCATCTAGATACAAGGAAGCAAATATACAAAAGTGATATCAATAATGGTTTTGTAGTTTGTTTTACATAATACAAAATACTATTGTCATCATATATATTTTCTTTTAGAAAATTCAAATAAAACAGAAGCGGACTCAATAAAAACATCAATATAATTCCAATTTTGAAATCATACATACCAGTCAAATTCATCGTATTAGCCAAAACATTGAAATACATAATATTATATGCTATTGAGAACGCGATGTGTTTTCCAAATACGACGGGTATAGTCGAAACCCCATTTCGTTTATCACCATTATAATCGGTAATATCCAATAAAATTTCGTTGGATAATGAACCGAAAAAAACCATACGCGATGCTAACCATAACAGCGCGATATTTTTATTCGAATACTGATTGGAATTCGCAGCGAATCCGGCGAAAGAACTCGCGAATGATATCAGACCAGCACAAGATAGGTTTTTCAAAAACAATTTACGTTTGAACAACGGAGTATACAACGTAATAACCATAATAGCAAGATGAGTAACGGATTGTAAATTTCCAGTCAAATATCGAAAATTCAAATATTCGGATAAACCTAACATGGTCGATAAAAACATAATGGCTTCTTTTTTTGTTATATCACCAGTGACTAGCGGACGATGTGGATTATTTACTTTATCAATTTCAATATCAAATAAATCATTGAGAACCATACTACTGGACATGACCAAAATTGTGATAATACTCGCACTAATAAAACGAGAAGACCTGAATAATCCAGATAGGGATGGGTTCATTATCCAACCACCGGTAAAACTTAATAAAAGAGTAGGTAAAATATTTTCAATACGAATGAGACGTAAATAATGATTGGTTTTTACAGTAGTTTTTATAATAGTTTGTTTAGTATAATCGATGATGATTCGATGAATAGGTCTAGGTATTTTCATATAAATCGGTTCTCGAATCATAGACAAATCATTACTATAGATAGTCGTTGGAATTATATTATCTAAACCAGGTAAGGATATTTGATTGTTTTTATATATAAGTGGTATTGGCTTGACCCGCGCAAATACATTAGAAAAACCGCATGCATATAGAAAAAAATACAAACCAAGTGTTTTCATTTTATTACATTATAATAGCAGAAATCTTTATACGAATTTATTATGATATTATACAATGATATATACAAGCATATATACGAGCATATATACAAGCATATATAAACACAAAAATATATGGTAATATTATATAAATCGTATCAATAAAAATGTCACAAAGTGATTATTTAAAATACAAACGAGTTTCAACACAACTGAAAATCGATAATAATACATCAAAACAGCCAAGAGTATTCAATTCCCAAGATTTATTAAACTATAAACAATATTCTTTAGAGAATACTATTACAACAAACAACATCAATATCAATCGAATTACACCAGCGGGATATATACATGTTTTTGGTATGGACAAAAAAACAACAAATTGCCCGCAATTTAAGGTATGTCGCCAAACAAATCAACGAACAAATCGTGTAGCAATGTCAACTGTATATTTCGACCCAACACCACAACCATTAACAATTGACCAACGTAACAAAGCGACAAATTTGAAGAATTCAAACATAAAATGTACATGCGCTCTGTACAAAAAAAAAACAGGCGATAATACTTGTAGTTGTAAAATATCATTTTAGTAATATTTTTTATGCGATTTTTCATATAAAACTACACAATCATAAGTATCGAACCATAAATAGTCAATAATCAATAAAATGATTTTTTTCTTATAAAAAATAATCATTTTGTAAAAAAACATTTAGATGAGTAAAATACATAAGGAATATTTCTAAAAGCATATATATCAACACCAAAATACATGTCAGTTCCGTATTTCAATTATAGTTTCGATTCTGATACAACAATGTCAAATATTATTACAAATAATATTGTTTCACACGATATACCGGTAACAGATGGATTATATATGCGATTAGAAGCAAAGAACTATGATGAAAAGACAAAAACATGGTATGATAGTGGTGGTGCTGGACGACATATTCCACCATCATCGATAACAGGAACACCTTATTTAACTATTCAAGGTAGTAGTTCAAATGGTACAAATTTAAGAAGTTTTCAAGTATTAAAAGGTACTACAACTGATAGCATTACTATAGGTAATCCAAGATTAGAACAATATACATTTTTTTTTATAGCCCGATATGGAGGTGCTACTAAAGCACGAATAATTACAACAGCTGGTGTAAATCCTGATTTTTTATATGGATTTCAAACTGGATTTTCTGGTGTCGCTTATCATTCCTATTGGATAACAGGCGCAGCAGGTGCGCAACCAACCGCAACTGTATACGGCACAGATTTTTTTATAGGTTGTGATTGTTCAAATAGTTTCAGAACGAATGGCGTAGAAAGAGTTCTTTCTAACTCAACTTATACATATTTACCAAATAATATTACAGTAAATGGTTATTCAGGTAGTACATCAGATTTCGAAATTGCTGATATGATTATCTATAATCGCTATTTATCATTAGATGAACGCATACAAATGGAAAACTATCTGGCCAGTATTTACGGTATAACATTTTCACAAAACTTATTACCAGTAACAACAAATTTATATATGCGGTTTGAAGCAAAGAATTATAATGCTTCGACCAAAATATGGACAGATACTGGTGGTAGTAATAGACATATCACTTCGGGAAGTATCACAGGTACTCCATCCGTAGTAACCGCATCAGCAAATGCGAATGGGGCAACAAACAAAAGTTTTCTAGTGGTAAAAGGTGGAACGGGTGAAGTTATTGCGTTAGGTAATCCGCAATTAAATAATTATACTCTTTTTTTCATAGCTCGATATGCGGGTACTGCTAAAGCAAGAATATTTTCAACAGCAACTACATATAATTGGCTAACGGGTTTTTGGGGTGGTGTTACAGGTGTAGCGCATCATAACGCATGGATAACCTCATATCTTATTGATAATCATGGAAGTAACTTTTTTATATCAACGGATTGCCAAAATAGTTATCGTTCAAATGGAGTAGAAAGAGGAACTATAACTGTAACTGATACGTATCTACCAGCTATTACTATAAATGGATGGTCAACTGAAAAATCAGATTTCGAAATAGCAGACATAATAATATATGACCGTGTTTTAACCTTGGCAGAACGCATAACAGTAGAAAATTATTTGGCTAGTATTTATGGAATAACAATTAGTGCGGTAACTACAACGAATTATGTAACGCCAATATCTCAATTACCTCCATGTCGTTTGGGCACAAATGGTGTATCATTCGCATGTTGGTTCCGTTCACAAAATTCACTTACAGCAGGTACCTATCCACGTATATTCGATTTTGGTATATCAGCAAGTAAAGTAGCATTATATATTGAGGGTGCTGTTGGAAAAATAGGTCTGTATATTCCAGATTTATTTTCAAATGCGGATGGAGCATCTGGAAACACTATAATATTATCAAATGGACCATATGTTTTGGATAATGTATGGAGACATGTAGCATGGACAATATCTCCAGATGGTACTCAAAAAGTATATATAAACGGTGCGTTGAACTACACTACTACTAGATATTTTTATCCACAAAATTATGATTTCACTACTAATTATATAGGTAAATCTAATAACAGTGGCGATATATTTTTCAACGGAGCAATTGACGAGTTCAAATTCTATAAATCAACATTAACCGCCGACGAAGTATACAACTTATATGACCATAATAATACATATCCAACTATAACACCAACCACCACGATACCAACCCCATATTTGTATTATAATTTCGACCCATCTGGTTCAATGGCAGGAAATATGGGAACATATGTATTAAACAAAGGCACGCCAAATCAAACAGTATCCCCAAATACGAGATTCGCCCAAAATTATCAATGGACAACATGTGAAAATTGTCCAATCATATGGACAGCATCGGGGAGTTCATTTATGCCATCTACAACAGCAATCGGTGGAAAAACCTCAATCTATGAACCATTTCGTATTTTCGACGGGTCATCGAATGGAGGTTGGGTAACAGCTGCCAATAAATATAATTTACAAACATCAACAATAGGTGATTATAAAGGCAGCCCCACAATAACAACAACAACTACAAATCCTTCTGTTGGTACAATCAATGGAGAATGGATTCAAATCCAATCGACCGTTCCCGTAAAAATGTTTTCTTATAAATTCGATTCTTATTATGATAATTCCAACGCATTGGCATGCGCATTACCACAAACCTATTATATATTAGGTTCGAATAATGGTACAACTTGGGACCCAATACAATATGTTGTCAATAACTATGCGGCATCAAACGACGCTAGTAGTAATGTGAATTATACAAATACGTATACTATAACGAATAACACAGTGGCTACCACTAGTGGTAATTATGATTCAATCGGTTTCACAACAATACAGGGGTTCTCGACATCGCTCAATTATTATACTTATTTCAGGCTCGTTGTAAATAAAGTATTTGGAAAAAGATTAGGATATACAAATATCCAATCCACAATTACAAATGATTTCTTAGCAATAGGTGATTGGATTATAAAATTCTATCCACAGTACTATTATGATGCGGTATTGGGTTCGTCCGGACTTTTACAACAATCGGATTATAGAATCCCTAATAATCAAGTAGTAACAAACGCCAGAGCAGAACAATATATTAGACTACCAACATTCAGTACGGACGTGAGTGGAATAACATTTACATGTTGGTTCCGTTCTAATAATAATGCTACATGGGCACGTTTATTTGATTTTGCGAATAGTTTATTGAACGATGGTAATAATAATATAGTATTGTTTATAAATAACAGTTTTATAGGTAATTCTATAAATCAATACTATTATTATATTTCAACAAACAACATAGTACCAGAAATAAATGATAATATTTGGCGTCATGTCGCTTGGACTATCAATACAAACGGTATTTCAACTCTGTACATAAATGGTCAAAAAGTTTTTTCACAAAAATCATTTTATCCACACCCAATAAGTCGTACAACGAATTTTTTGTTGAAATCACTTTACGTAGCAGACCCATCATATAATGGAGCAATAGACGAATTCGCCATGTATAAAACCGTTTTATCAGATACAGCTATTAGTGCCATCTACGATTCAACCAAAACCATATATAATTACTATAATGACGGTTCAAATAATCAAATCGCATCGACATATGTAGCTACCCCAGATTTATATTATACATTCGATAGTGATACAGTAAGAGACAACTATTTGGCGAACAAGACGACGGGAGTTTATGATACGATAATGTCAAAAGATACAATCATTGATACAACTGATTATAAAATCGGGAATGGTTCCATCGCATTAGATGGGTTACCAAATACTTATGTACAATTACCGAAATTATCAGCAACCGGAATAAATGGACTTACATTTACGTGTTGGTTCCGTTCAAATGGTAATTTTGATAATACACCCATTTTCGATTTTGGTAATGGATTGGTAGCGGATAATATTTCAGCGAAAATCAATCGAAACAATTTGACACTTACCGTGAACAATGGCGTAATCAGTCCATTTATTTATAATCCATATTTCCATTATAAATTCAATTCAGGCGATGTCGTAAATTATACATTGAAAAACTATGGAGGAGGTGCGACAGATATTTCGGGTCAATACGATGCGTTTATAGGTGTGGGAGCATCAACTATAGTAGATTACACAAACACAGAAACATTTATTATATCACCAAATTCAATAGATGCGAGTTCGAATTCGACATGGGTAACCAAAACGAATGACCTTAATTTTGCGGTACAATGGGATGTAAGTTCAAGTAGTATTTATGCTATAGCTGATTATAATAATTTTTACGCGTTTGATGCGAAATCAACAGTAGGAACTCAAGGATGGGTTTCAGGTAATTCACCAATGGGATATGCTGCGACAAATGGAAATGTTACTACAAATACATACGGTATAGGTACTAAATGGGGAACAGCAATAAGTGGATTAGTAGAAAATAATATAACGATATTAAATTTATCAGGTGAATGGTTAGAAATAAAGAGTAGTATTCCTTGTTCGATGAAAAACTATAATTTAGTTTCAAGAACTTGGTCTTATGAATTACCAAGAACCTATTATATATTTGGTTCCAATGATAGAACGACATGGTATCCAATACATTATGTTACAAGAAGTGGAGGTTCTGGCACAAGTGGAACAGCATCCTCTGGTTATAATGATGGAATATACACAACTCCAACCTATACAATAGATACAAATACAGTAACACAAACAAATGTAACATCGGGAGTAACGAGTACATATAATAGTTATTCAACTTCATTGAATACATATCAATATTTTAGAATATTAGTAAGAGCAATTGGTGGTTATTTAAATACTGCTTTATATACATCTATTGGAGAATGGAATATTAATTTTACAGTATCTAAATCGTTAGGACCAACTATCAATAATATTTTATCAAAACAAAACACACAATCAGAATCATTAATATTAAATGGCGCCGATAATCAAAAAATCACATTACCAGCATTCACAAGTGGTCAAGACGGATTGACATTTTCATTCTGGATGCGTTCGGACTTAAACACAGCAGGCAATAATGGCGCAAAAATAATGGATTTGGGCAATGATTCAAAAACCGATAACATAACAATGAGTATTCAAAATAATAGTTTATGTTGCGATGTATACAACAATGGTATTTCATCGAGTGTAAATTCGGTATTGAAATTAAAACCACTTTATTATTATAATTTCGACGATAATACCGTAATTGGTACAAGTGTAGCAAATTTGGCAACAGGAAATCTTACACAATTTGGTAATACATTTAGTAATCCAACAGAAGCCAATTTCCCTTACCCAATGATATCGAATTTATATAATGGAGCAAGTGTAAAAGGTAAAGTATTGACATTATCGAGAACATCAGCAACCAATTCGAGTAGTCAATTTATGAAGTTACCAAGTATTAACTTGGATTCAACTCTTGGTTTAACAATGGGTTGTTGGTTCCGAACAACAGATACATCTGGAATATATCCGCGAATATTTACGATGGGTGCTGGAAGTGGAACGACAAGTCAAGTTGGTTTTGGAATGACAACTGGTAGAAAATTATCAGTATTCACTCAAAATGCCGATACTGGATTTGATTATTGGGATCCTTGTTATATATTACCAGTAAATGATGGTGTTTGGAGACATATTATGTTTACTATTACAGGAGGCACGTCGGGAACAGCATCTGTTGCTACTTGGAAAGTATATATGAATGGAGTGATGTTATACCATTATAAAAGCAAATATTCTATAAATACTGGCACTAGAACATATAATTATATAGGAAGATCAAATAATTCATCGGATAGTACATTTGATGGACAAGTATCCGAAATGTTTGTATCAAATAGTGTATTAACAGCAGAAGAAATTTATTCATTGTATTCAAATAATAGCGCATTTTTCTATGGTTTGAACGATAATAACTGGCGTCATTATGCTTGGACAATCG
>Ga0214917_10002434_pt1 | contig 22585 bp, 20 predicted proteins | sample LL_1208_BB_MetaG_FD_177983 | JGI IMG/M metagenome (GOLD analysis project Ga0214917, IMG submission 177983) | Freshwater microbial communities from Lake Lanier, Atlanta, Georgia, United States - LL_1208_BB | ecosystem: Environmental > Aquatic > Freshwater > Lake | place: USA: Georgia | collected...
ATTCGTTGGGCAAAGGCGCGTGGCATAAATGTCACAGCAGAAGTTACTCCGCACCATCTGTTGCTCACTGATGATTTAGCTAGCTCTTATGATCCAGTCTATAAAGTTAATCCTCCGCTTCGAACTGAAAAAGATGTTCACGCGTTACGCGAAGCCCTAGCAGAGGGAGTCATAGATATTGTTGCAACAGATCATGCACCTCATCCCGCCGAGAATAAAGAGTGCGAATGGCAAGAAGCTGCTTTTGGAATGCTCGGTTTAGAAACGGCTTTATCGATCATCGCTTTAACGATGATTGAAACTAAGTTGATGGATTGGAAAGAGGTTGCACAGCGCTTTTCACGTACGCCCGCCCGTATAGGCGGATATTCGCATCAGGGTGGGGATTTGAAGATAGGAGAAATGGCCAATCTCACGGTTATTGACCCCGGGGCTAGTTGGAGAGTGGACCGTGACTTAGTAGCCTCGCGTAGTCGCAATACTCCTTTTCACGGAATGGAACTACCCGGAGTGATTTCTGAAACCTTCTTCAACGGTGTTCCTACGTTGCGCAATGCGAAATTAGTTATGGATAGTAATTCATGAGTAAAGCTTTTTTAGTTCTCGATGATGGCAGAATTTTTGAAGGTTCGTCGTGGGCTTATGAAGGCATTACTTTCGGTGAAGCCGTCTTTCAAACAGGTATGACTGGTTATCAAGAAACCTTGACCGATCCTTCCTATCACAAACAAGTGGTGGTCATGACGGCCCCCCACATCGGTAACACTGGCATGAATATCGAAGATAACGAATCAACAAGAATTTGGGTTTCTGGTTTTGTTGTTCGAAATCCATCACCTGTGACCAGCAATTGGCGGAGTGAAAACTCTCTAGAGGATCTATTGATTGCGCAAAAAATAGTAGGTATAGCCGGAGTAGATACGCGCGCCGTAACGCGCCATCTTCGCGACCGTGGAGCCATGCGAGTTGGAATCTTTTCAGGTCAGAACCTTTCTCGCGAAGAAATGGTCATCGAAGTCAGAAAGCAACCGCAGATGTCTGGCTCTTATTTAAGTGACGATGTATCCACAAAAACGTCTTATGTCATTCCTGCACATGGTGAAAAGAAATTTACTGTCGCGGCAATTGATTTAGGAATAAAAGGTGCGACTCCGAGAGCACTATCCTCACGCGGAGTTGAAACACATGTCATGCCATATAACGTATCTTTTGCTGAAATTAAGGCAATAAAGCCTGACGGAGTTTTTATATCAAATGGACCTGGCGATCCGGCCACAATGACGACAACGATAGAGTTAGTTCGCGAGATTTTATTAGCTGAGATTCCAATTTTTGGAATTTGTTTTGGGCATCAAATCTTGGGACGCGCATTAGGATTTGAAACATATAAATTGCAATTCGGTCACCGCGGCATAAACCAACCAGTTATCGATAAGAATACGAATAAAGTTGAAATCACTGCGCACAATCATGGCTTCGCTCTGAAAGCTCCTACAGAAGGAATTTTCTCTACAGTTTTTGGCACCGGTGAGGTTACGCACGTGTCTCTCAACGACGGAGTTGTTGAAGGATTGCAACTTCTCGAGCGCGGCGCGTTTAGCGTTCAATATCATCCTGAGGCAGCAGCTGGTCCACACGATGCCGACTACTTATTTGACCGATTTATAGAACTAATGCAGAAATACCCAGTTGTCCATGGAGTAAAAAGTGGCAATTGATGCTTCTATAAAGAGTGTATTGGTAATAGGCAGTGGACCTATCGTTATCGGGCAAGCGTGTGAATTTGATTATTCGGGCACGCAAGCATGTCGTGTATTGCGCGCAGAAGGTATACGAGTAATTCTTGTAAATTCGAATCCTGCAACAATTATGACCGATCCAGAATTTGCTGACGCAACTTATATAGAACCAATCACGCCAGAATTCATTGAACAAATAATTATTAAAGAAAAACCGGATGCAGTGCTTGCGACCCTTGGCGGACAAACGGCTCTTAATGCCGCAATTGGTTTATACGAGCGTGGAACCTTAGCTAAGTACGGCGTCAAACTCATAGGCGCAGACGTAGACGCGATTAAACGCGGTGAGAATCGAGAATTGTTTAGAGCTATTGTAGAAAAAGTTGGCGGGGAAAGTGCACGGTCAATTATTTGTCACACAATGCAAGAGACGCTAGATGCAGTAAAAACTCTAAATTATCCAGTCGTCGTTCGTCCATCTTTTACAATGGGTGGGCTCGGTTCCGGCATTGCATTCTCCGAAGACGAGTTGAAGCAAATAGCTGGTGCAGGTCTACGACACAGCCCAACATCTGAAGTTTTGCTCGAAGAGTCAATATTAGGCTGGAAAGAATATGAATTAGAAGTTATGCGTGACAAAACCGATAACGTAGTAATTGTCTGTAGCATTGAAAATCTCGATCCAATGGGAGTTCACACTGGTGATTCCATCACAGTGGCACCAGCGATGACTCTCACCGATGTGGAATACCAAAAACTTCGCGATTTATCGATCGCAATCATTCGAGAAGTAGGCGTTGATACAGGTGGTTGCAATATTCAATTCGCGGTTAATCCCGCTGATGGTCGAATTATCGTTATTGAAATGAATCCTCGCGTTTCTCGTTCAAGCGCACTGGCTTCAAAGGCAACAGGATTTCCAATCGCAAAAATCGCAACAAAATTAGCCATTGGTTACACGTTGGATGAGATCAGAAACGACATCACACAGGTTACACCTGCGTCTTTTGAGCCAACTCTTGATTACGTTGTTGTAAAGGCGCCGAGATTTGCTTTTGAAAAGTTTGTAGATGCAGATCCACGTTTAACAACAACAATGAAAAGCGTGGGAGAAGCAATGGCCATCGGTCGCAGCTTCCCTGAAGCACTAATGAAAGCCCTGAGGTCACTAGAAAGAAAAGAAGCAATTTTTACCTTCCCGTCTGATAAGAAATCTGTTCCTGTGGATCAGTTGCTGCAGAAGATGCGAATACCAACTGAGTATCGCTTGCAGCAAGTACAACTTGCGTTGTGGGCCGGCGCGACGATTGAAGCGGTTCATGCTGCAACAAAGATTGACCCTTGGTACTTGGAACAAATCGCATTGATTAACGATCGTGCAAATTTGATAGCGCAACCGGGTGAATTAAGCGCTGAAGTCATTCGAAGTGCGAAAAGTTTGGGTTTTTCAGATAGTCAGATAGCTCAATTAAGAGCCATTACAGAAGAAGAAGTCCGACGCACTCGTAACCACCTAGATATACATCCTGTTTACAAAACAGTTGATACGTGCGCCGCAGAGTTTGAAGCATTCACTCCGTATCACTACTCGAGTTACGAAGAAGAGTCGGAAGTTAAAACTCGCTCTAAACCAGCTGTAATTATCCTAGGTAGCGGGCCTAATCGCATTGGTCAAGGTATTGAATTTGACTATTCCTGCGTACACGCCAGTTTCATTCTTCAAGCTAGTGATTACGAAACCATTATGGTTAATTGCAATCCGGAGACTGTTTCAACGGATTATGACACTAGTGATCGCCTTTATTTCGAACCGTTAACTTTGGAAGATGTTCTCGAGGTAATTCACGCCGAAACTTTAGCGGGACCAGTTCTAGGCGTTATCACGCAGCTAGGTGGACAAACCCCACTTGGTTTAGCGGCAGGTTTAAAAGAAGCTGGTGTAGCAATTTTGGGAACAAGTCCCGAAGCTATTAATTTAGCTGAAGAACGCGGTGCCTTTGGAAATATATTGAAAGACCAGCATTTATTGGCACCGGAATACGGAATGGCAGATTCTCAATCTGAAGCATTATCAATTGCACATCGCATCGGTTATCCAGTTCTTGTGAGGCCTTCATTTGTTCTCGGCGGCCGAGGTATGGAAATTGTTTACGACGATGAATCACTTGCTGGATTCATTTCGCGAGCTACGGATATCACCCCTGATCAGCCGGTCCTCGTTGATAAATTTTTAGATAGCGCGATTGAAATTGATGTCGATGCACTCTTCGATGGATCTGAACTCTTTCTCGGGGGAGTTATGGAACATATTGAAGAAGCAGGTATTCACTCTGGAGATAGCGCATGCGTTCTACCTGCCATGTCTTTGAGCAAAGAGCAGATAGTGGCCATCAAAGAAGCTACAAGAAAGATTGCCGGCGCGGTGGGTGTAGTAGGTTTAATAAATATTCAATTCGCTATGAGTGATTTACAGCTTTACGTTCTGGAAGCAAATCCGCGTGCTTCTCGAACCGTGCCTTTTGTGAGCAAAGCAACTGGTATCGCATTGGCCAAAGCAGCAGCACGTTTAGCTGTTGGTTCGACAATTTCTCAGTTGCGTGAAGAGGGAATATTGCCAAGTGCAGGTGATGGTGTCGCTAAAGGTATTTCGGTGAAAGAAGCTGTTCTACCGTGGAATAGATTTCGTAGAACTGATGGTCGTGGCGTTGATGCAGTGTTGGGTCCAGAGATGCGTTCAACTGGTGAAGTTATGGGTATATCAAACTCATTTGGGCAAAGTTATGCCAAGTCTCAAATTAGCGCTTTCGGAGCGCTACCTAAGACTGGAAATGTTTTCGTTAGTTTGGCTGATAAAGATAAAGCACATGGAATTCAAGCGGCTCATGATCTGTCTCGAATTGGTTTTACATTACTTGCCACTGGCGGTACGGCAGACGCGCTTACTGCGAAAGCTATTCCGTGCACCCGAGTTCGAAAGCACTCTGAAGGTGTAGGTCCTTTAGGTGAAAAAACAGTTGTCGATCTAATAAATGCTGGAGAAATAGATTTAATAATTAATACACCTGTAGGCCGCGGAACTCGTCAAGATGGATGGTTGATTCGTACTGCTGCTGTACAAAGATCTGTTCCTTGCATAACAACGACAGCCGGATTTAAGGCAGCCGTCGAAGGAATTAGATCGTTGCAGCGCGAAGAGTTGTCTATCCGGTCAATTCAGAGTTGGCTGTCGTAGCTATGTCCTCCATAAATAGATCCTCTAGCAGAATGATTGCAACCGTTGTTTCGAATAAACGTGTTGGTCAATATCACCAGATACTCCTAAATGTTGGTGAAATAGTAAATAGCTGCAAACCAGGTAACTTTGTCGCTATCAAAGTTGGTGGTGAAAATGCAAAGATGATTCTTCGGAGAGCATTCGCAATTTCGAGAGTTTCATTGACGGGTCCTTACGGTGGATCAATGGAGCTGATAGTTGCCCCTTTTGGTCAGGGAAGTAAGTGGTTATGTTCACAAGTTGAAGGTGCGCCTATAGAATTAATTGCTCCATTAGGAACAGCTTTCGGAATTCCAACTGAACCTGTTCGTGCGTTATTAGTTGGTGGCGGATATGGATCTGCGCCACTTTTTGGTTTGGCAGAGGTGTTAAAGAATCGTGGTTGCCGAGTTGATATGTATTTGGGCGCAAGCACAGGTGGAAAGATTTATGCACCCATGGAAGGCAAACGTTCGGTTAATGTTTTAAGGATTTACACCGAAGATGGTTCAATGGGGGAACGTGGCCGCGTTACAGAGCCGATTCCTTCGTTGATTGCAGATGGCTTAGTCGACGTAATTTACTCATGCGGACCTATGCCAATGCTACGAGCGATTTCTGAATTAGTTGACGGAACTGATGTTGTGCATCAGTGCGCCGTTGAAGAGTCGATGGCGTGCGGTATTGGTATTTGTATGACTTGCGTATTGCCAGTAACTGACGTGGATGGAAATATTTCCATGAAACGCTCATGTATAGATGGTCCTGTGATGGATGGAGCACATGTGGTTTGGGATTTAGTAGGAAAGATTCCTGAGGCGCACGCGTGATTGACTTATCTACAACTCTCGGTAATGCATGGTTTCCTTCACCCCTTTTTACGGCAAGTGGTTGTGCGAGTTCTGGAAAAGAGTTAGCTCAATTTATTGATTTGCGTGAAATTGGAGCGGTAGTTACCAAATCTGTGATGAGTAAAGCACGTCATGGAAGACCAACACCACGCATGGCTGAAACCCCTAGCGGAATGATTAATTCAATTGGTTTACAAGGCCCCGGAATCGATGCATTTCTCGCGCACGATTTACCGTGGCTCGTAAGTCAAAAAGCGCGCGTTATTGTTTCAATTGCTGGGGAAACAGTTGAAGAATATTCAACGTTGGCCCGTAAAGTTAGATCTGCACCTGGAATTAGCGCACTGGAAGTAAATATTTCATGTCCCAACGTTGAGAACCGAGGTTTAGTTTTCGCTTGTGATCCAGAAGCTTCACGCCGAGTAATTGACGGAGTACGTAAAACGTTAGGGGGGGAGTTACCGATCATCGCAAAACTCTCTCCAGATGTAACTGATTTAGTTTCAATTGCCAAGGGTGTAGTTGATGCCGGAGCCGATGGGTTGGCTCTTATAAATACGGTGCTATCAATGGTTATCAATTTAGATACGATGCGTCCGCACCTTGGTGGAAAAACAGGTGGTCTATCTGGACCGGCAATCAGACCCATTGCAGTACGTGCAATTTATCAAGTGCATGAGGCTTTACCTTCAATTCCAATTTTGGGTATGGGTGGAGTTTCAAGCGGACGTGACGCACTTGAGTTAATTCTTGCTGGTGCTAAAGGAGTCTCAGTAGGAACTGCATCCTTTGGTGACCCAGCGGCAATTATTTCGATTCAAAATGAATTAAAGGAACTCTTAAAAGCTCGAGGATTCACATCCGTCGCGCAAGCAGTTGGTTTTGCCCATCGACCTTTTGACGAAAGCGGAAATACACAGTGACATCAAAAGCTCCGATAATTTTAGCCGTTGATACCTCTGATTTAGAACTAGCCAAGTCGTGGATTGCACATACCGCTGAACATGTCAGCGTATTTAAATTAGGGTTGGAATTCTTTTTAAACTTTGGACGAGATGGCGTTCGCGCAGTAACTGAGAATTCAGATGCAAAGGTTTTCCTGGATTTGAAATTGCATGATATTCCGAACACCGTCTCTCACGCAGCTAAGTCCGCAGCGGAATTAAACCCAATGTTTCTCACTGTTCATGCAAGTGGTGGCGGTGCAATGATTAGAGCAGCTGTGGATGCCGCGCCGACAACGCATGTAACGGCAGTGACGATTTTAACTTCGATGTCCGAATCCGATGTTGCAGCAGTGGGTTTTGCGCAAAATGCATTAGAAAGTGCATCAAATCTTGCACGGCTCGCGGTGGCGTCAGGGGCCGGTGCAATTGTTTGCTCGCCCTTGGAAACTTCAACCATTCGAAGCGCTATTGGCAAAGAAACTTTGATTATTACCCCTGGCGTAAGACCATTATCAATGGTTGGAAAAGATGATCAAACACGAACCATGACACCATCTGGTGCGATTGCTGCAGGAGCGAATTACGTAGTTATTGGAAGGCCGATTACTGAAGCGTGGGAACCATCGGGTATTCAAATCGGTAAACGTGCATCAGAAATCGCTTCCGAGATTCTTAATTCTTAAATTCTTCTTTATCCACTAGATTTGGCCTATGGGATTACCACCGCATTTAAGCGCAGAGCAGCGGGGGGCAGCGCTGGCAAAAGCCAAGGAATCAAGGCAGCAAAGGGCTCTTGCAAAGAACAAGATAAAAAGTGGCGAACTATCTCTAACCGACATCTTTCATCTTGCCTCCACAGATTCGGTGATTGCTAAGATGCGAGTTGCTGATTTACTTGCCGCCCTCAATGGTGTTGGTAAAATCCGTGCAAGCGCGATTATGGATAGATTGAATATTTCTCCAACTCGAAGAATTCAAGGATTAGGCAAACATCAAATAGCAGCTTTGACTGCAGAGTTTGTACCTGGCAAAACTCGGGGCAAATTAGTAGTTCTCTCTGGACCTGGTGGAGTAGGTAAGAGCACTATCGCTGCTTATATTCGCAAACACGGAACATTTTGGGTGAGCGTTTCCGCAACAACTCGGAAACCCCGTGCTAACGAAAAAAATGGAGTTGACTATTTCTTCCTCTCTGATAGTGAATTTGATGAGGAGATATCAAGAGATCATTTTTTGGAGTGGGCACAATTTGCCGGAGCTAGGTACGGAACACCCCGCGAAGCGGTAGAAAAGGCTTTGGCCTCTGGTACAAATGTTTTATTGGAAATTGAAATTGAAGGTGCAAAGCAAGTTAAGGCTCATGCACCTGAAGCGATATTGGTATTTCTTGAACCACCTTCGTGGGAGGAGTTAGTCTCGCGATTAGAACGTCGTGCAACTGATTCAGAGCAGAGACGGGCAGAGCGGCTTGCGTTGGCCCAAGAAGAGCTCGCAGCAGCCTCATTTTTCGATCATCGTCTCGTAAATGACCAGGTCGAGAACGTAGTTCAGAAACTGTTATCCTTAGCGTCTGCTCGCTAGGGTTCAGACCGAGCCAATGCACAATCAGAGGGGTTACACAATGGACGGAATTACAAATCCACCAATTGACGAATTACTAGATAAGAGTGGTTCAAAATATAGCCTCGTTCTCTATGCAGCTAAGCGTGCTCGACAGATCAATGCTTATTATTCTCAACTTGGAGAAGGTCTACTTGAATATGTAGGTCCGCTCGTTGAAACTCATGTTCATGAGAAGCCACTTTCGATCGCTTTACGTGAAATCAACGAAGGACTTCTAACAATCGAAAATCTCGAACCAACAGCTTAAGAAAAATTCATGAGCGGTACCAAGCGAGAAATCATTCTCGGAGTTGGTGGCGGAATAGCGGCTTACAAAGCATGCGAACTTCTTCGCCGTCTTCAAGATTTAGACTTCGCAATCACAGTGGTTCCTACTCCTTCAAGTTTGAATTTTGTCGGAAGAGCAACGTGGGAAGCTCTTTCCGGCAGAAGCGTTAATGCCCAGGTGTGGGAACAAGTGGAAAAAGTTAATCATGTATCCCTTGCAGATAAAGCTGAGGCAATAATTATCGCTCCAACAACTGCGGATTTAATTGCTCGTTTAGTACAAGGACGCGCAGATGATCTTCTAACTAACGTTGTGACGGCGAGTTCAAAAGTTAAATTCCTAGTTCCTGCAATGCATCCTGATATGTGGCTCAATGCAACGACTCAAACCAATGTCCAAACACTTAAGGAACGTGGCTTCAAAATAATGAATCCTGCGACTGGTCGACTTACTGGTGAAGATTCTGGCGTAGGTAGATTTCCAGAGACTGAAGACATTATTTCAAATTTTCTCGAACACATTGGCTCCAAGCAAGATTTATTGGGAATACGTGTTCTCATATCCGCGGGTGGAACCAGAGAGCCTATAGATCCTGTTCGATATATTGGAAATCGTAGCTCTGGAAAACAAGGTCAAGCACTTGCGATTGCTGCCCGAAATCGGGGAGCGGTTGTAACAATGATTCTCGCGAATTCGAATCTGACAGATATTCCTGGTGTGCATACATTGCGAGTTGAAACAGCCCAAGAGATGCATACAACTCTCAAGAATTATTTCAGTCAATGTGATGTTCTGATCATGTCAGCAGCTGTATCTGACGCTCGACCAGCGGAAGTTGCTCAAGAAAAGATAAAGAAGAACAATCTGAATACAATCGATTTGCTTCCCAACGAAGACATTCTTAAGGATTTGAGCGCTCATGCAAGAGATTCGCAAGTAATTGTGGGATTCGCTGCCGAAACGTCACATCTCGAAGAGTTGGGTTTAGCAAAACTAAAATCTAAATCCTTAGATTTGATCTATGTTAATGATGTATCTAATGGAGCAGTTTTTGCATCCGATGTAAGTTCGGGCTTGCTCATAGATGCTGATGGCAAATCCACCAGAATTGATGAGACATCTAAGGCCAAAGTGGCCACATATATTCTAGATAAGGTCCTTTCTAGGTTAGGTTATGCCAATGGCTAAAAGACTCTTTACTTCTGAATCGGTGACTGAAGGTCATCCAGACAAGATTGCCGACCAAATTTCTGATGCAATTCTGGATTCGTTAATTGGTCAAGATAAAAAATCACGTGTAGCGGTAGAAACACTCATAACAACTGGTCAAGTTCATGTGGCTGGCGAAGTTACTACCGATGCTTACGCTGATGTCACTGGAATTATCCGCGAAACAGTTCTTAATATCGGATACGACTCATCCGTAAAAGGTTTCGATGGAAATTCTTGTGGTGTCTCTGTATCAATTGGCCAACAATCTCAAGATATTGCACAAGGCGTAGATGATGCATATGAAAATCGTGTTGCTTCATCAGTTGATCCATTAGATTTGCAAGGTGCGGGCGACCAAGGGTTAATGTTTGGTTACGCTTGTGATGATACACAGCAATTGATGCCACTTCCTATTTGGTTGGCACACGAATTAGCGGCTCAATTATCAAAAGTTCGAAAATCAGGAGCTCTGCCTTATTTAAGACCTGATGGCAAAACACAGGTAACCATCGAATATGAAGGTGACAAGGCTGTTGCGCTCAATACAGTGGTAATTTCTTCTCAACACAGTGAAGAAGTGTCCGTAGAAAAACAACTCACTCCAGAGATTATCGAGCAGGTCATTAACCCAATTCTTGCCAAGATTGATTTACCTAAAAATGATCTACGGATTCTCATCAATCCAACAGGACGTTTTGTTATTGGCGGTCCTATGGGAGACGCCGGTTTAACTGGTCGTAAAATTATCGTAGATACTTACGGTGGAATGGCTCGACACGGTGGTGGAGCGTTCAGTGGAAAAGATCCTTCAAAAGTTGATCGTTCAGCAGCGTACGCAATGCGATGGGTCGCTAAGAATGTTGTAGCTGCAGGTTTTGCCCGCAGATGTGAAGTTCAGGTCGCTTACGCAATTGGAAAGGCACAACCAGTTGGTCTCTTTGTTGAAACTTTTGGAACGGAGAGCGTTCCAGTAAATAAGATTCAAGACGCTGTACTTCAAGTTTTTGATTTGCGTCCCGCAGCAATCATTAGAGATCTCGATTTGTTACGTCCTATTTACTCCAAAACAAGCGCTTACGGACATTTCGGTCGCGAATTAAAAGAATTTACCTGGGAGTCCACAAGCCGCGTCGATGCTCTGCGCGCAGCTATTAAATAAATTAAGAACGAAGATATGCAAGGCGTTAAACCGCTTCGTCTAAAGAGGGAAACTTATCGTCTAACGCTAATTTCGCACTCTCGCATGGTCGCTCACGTTTGGGTAGATACAGGGCTATCGCATTTGGATGGAGTTTATTCCTATCGTATTCCAGATGATGTGGTTGAAAGTATTCGTGTTGGATCTCGAGTTAAGGTACCGTTTAACTCACGAAGCTGTGAAGGCTTGGTTGTTAATCTAGAAGAATCAGATGATCCACAAACCAATTTGAAATTAATTGAATCTTTACTTGGACACATTCCGGTTGCTAATTCTTCGATTATCAATTTCTACGCCCGCATGTCGAAATATTGGGGGAGCGATCCATATTCTCTGATTCGAGCAGGTATTCCCTCAAGAGTGGCTTCTGTTGAAAAAAATTTTGCGCAATATACAGAACCCTTAGAGATGAACCGGAATCGTATTCGCAAGAAATTTGATAAAGCTTTTTTAATGCATAAACCTCATTTTTCAGCATACGTAGAACTTGCTGATTTGGCCTGTGGCCGAATCAAAAATGGTTCAGTCTTGTTGCTTTTGCCCGATGTTAAGGATGTTGAACGTATACTCGAAATTCTGAAATATAGAAATGTTGATGCACCCATAATTCGCTTGGATTCTTCCCTTGCCCGCTCAGAGAGATATCAAAATTACTTATCCGTTGTTGTTGCAGAAAAATCCTTAGTTGTTGGCACGCGAAGCGCGCTTTTTGCACCTGCAAATAATCTTGACTCAATCATTGTTGGATTTGAAAAATCTGAACAGTATTTCGAGCAAAAACACCCATATTGGAATGCTCGAGATAGCGCTTGTTTACGGGCTGAAGTGGAGTCATCCAACATCTATTTCACTGGCTATGTTCCATCTGCTGAAGTCGCATATCAAATCGAGAATCGAAGCACTGCTTTTCAAAGAGTTAAATCAAGTGTAAAAACCTTTGCATATTCACAGGAAAAAGGTGAACTATTACCCGATCGAATAATCAACAAAATTCGACAAGCTTTATCTGAAGGTAAAGTTCTTTTTCTTGCGCCGCGCAAAGGTTATGCCAATGCACTCTTATGCTCTAAGTGTAAAAACCTATCCTTGTGTAAATGTGGTGGAAGGTTGATAATTCAAGGAACTAATGCTGATCCCGTGTGCTCTATCTGTTCAATGAAGATAGTTGATTGGATGTGCAGTTGGTGTTCTGGTAAAACCAAGTACGCTGTTGCACGAGGTATTGATCGCTTTCATGAAGAGATCGGAAGAGCTTTTCCTAATACTGCTATACAGATCTCGAGTTCTCCGAATATATTGCAAGAAATTTCTTCAAAAACTAAGATCGTTATATCTACGGTTGGTTCAATTCCTGGTTCTTTTGTGGATTATTCTGCAGTTGTTATTCTTGAAGGGCAAAGGTTTCTTGCCAGCAGTTCTTCAGCTTATGAAGAAATGGTTTTCGAGTCTTTTTTCGAAGCATCTTCTCGTGTCAAGAAAAATGGTAGCGTGCTTATCGTTTTAGATCCTTACCATCCAGCAATAGCGGCACTCTCACGCTGGAATCCAAGTATTTTGATAAAGAAGATCTTAAGAGAGAGTTCTGATGCCTTTTTACCGCCGTACGCATCTACGGCTGTCCTATCCGTCCCAATATTAGAAGGCGTTGCGCTACGTAATGGAATCGCTAAAACAATTAAGGATGGCAGATTGCCTCTGATTTCTCGCGTGAATCTCTTAGAAGATAAATCTAAGAATGTGTCAAAGATATTTGTGAGTGTTCCTCGAAAAGATAGGCAATTGTTGGTGGATTTTTTGAGTGAATTCGCTCGGAAGAGAGCTATTTCCAAGAAAAGCTTGATCACCTTTGCTCTTGATCCATTCACACTCGTTTATTGAATGAATTGGTAGACTTAACGCATGTCACTTCAACAAATCCGGCTTTTCGGTGACCCGGTTCTAGTAACTCCTGCTTCTCCGGTTGTGGATTTCGATAAGGAATTGCGAAAGTTGGTCGAGGATTTAACAGACACGATGCTTGATGCTCCAGGTGCCGGATTAGCAGCGCCCCAAATTGGCGTGCCACTTCGTGTATTTGTTTGGGATGTTGACGAGGCTCTCGGCCATCTCGTAAATCCATCACTAGATCTCAGTGATGATATTCAGGAAGGTGAAGAAGGTTGTTTATCTTTTCCGTCTCTTTCATATCAAACCAAGCGCTCGATGAGCGTAGTTGCTAAAGGATGGAATATGCATGGTGAACCTATAACTGTTGAAGGATCACAACTTCTCGCAAGAGCAATTCAGCATGAGACCGATCATTTAGATGGAATTGTTTTTATAGATCGGTTAGATGAGCAAACTAGAAAGCTAGCCATGAAAGATATTCGTGAATCTGATTGGTTTTCGCAGGCAAATTCTTCGGGTATTTCCCCTGTCATAAAAGTTTCCCCGCACAATACATTTGGTAAGCAGTTCTAGTGCGTGTTGTGGTTGCAGCTACCGCGGACGTAGCTATCCCAACGTTAGAGTGGTTATTGAGTTCTGAGCATCAATTAATTCATGTTGTCACAACCCCAGATTCCAAATCCGGGCGAGGTCATAGTTTAACTGAATCACCTGTTGCGAAATGGGCTCAAAAAAAATCATTAAAGGTCCTCAAACCTTCAACGCAGGCGGAAACAATTGCAGCGTTTCAGGATTGTGATGTCGCACTTGCTGTCGCTTATGGAAAAATTCTCAATGAAGTTACGCTTTCTACGCCAAAATATGGATTTTTGAATCTGCATTTTTCATTGTTGCCGGCCTACAGAGGAGCAGCGCCCGTTCAACGTGCACTCTTAAATGGAGAAACTACAACGGGAATTTCAATTTTTAAGATTGATGCAAATTTGGATACTGGCCCTATTTACCATCAACAAGTTTACGAAGTTCCGGCGATGGCAAATAGTGGAAAAGTTCTAGAAGATCTCTCCCGAATTGGAGCACTTAGTTTTCATGATGTTCTTATCGATATTTCTAGCGGAAAACCCCCAAAGCCTCAAAATGAATATGGAATCTCTTTTGCTCCTAAGGTTACAAAAGATGAGGCACATATCCCATGGTCGAAAACATCTCATCAGATACTAAATTTGATCAGAGCATTTAATCCCGCTCCTGTTGCTTGGAGTCGTTTTAGAGGTGAAACGATACGTATCCTCGAAGCAGCTGCGCGTACTTCTTCTTATGTATTAACACCAGGATCACTGTGCGCTGAAGAAAAGAGAATTTTTGTAGGCACTGGGGATAGTTCAATCGAGATTCTTAAACTGATTCCAGCTGGTAAAAAGGAGATGTTGGTTTCAGATTGGTTAAATGGAGCACGTTTAACACCCGGTGAAAAGTTTGAATAACCCTGCCCGTAAGAATTTTAAAGGACCTCATCCGGACGCTTCGCGACTTTTGTCTTTTGATATTTTGAATGAGGTTAATCAAAATGGTGGGTATTCGAATCTTTTACTACCTCAAGCGCTTTCGAAATCTGAGTTGGATGAAAGAGATCGAGGTTTTGTTACTGAATTGGTATATGGAACTTTACGAATGCAAGGTAGGCATGACTGGATTTTGTCTCAAGCGAGTGATCGTCCTTGGATTGAAGTAGATCCAGCATTAGTTGATGTAGCGCGCTTAGGAGCACATCAGCTCTTTGAGATGCGCGTTCCAACTCACGCAGCAGTTTCGGCCACAGTCGAACTAGGTAGGAAAGTTCTTGGTGAATCCAAGGCTTCGTTTCTTAACGCGATATTGCGTAGAATTTGCCAGAAATCTTTAGGTGATTACGTGGCGGAGATTTCAAAAATTTCAGATGATATTCAACGCCTATCAATCCTGCATTCACATCCACAATGGATAATAAGTGCCTACCTCGATCGGCTTGGTAATTTGAATGAAGTTGAAGATTTACTGGTAGCAAACAACAGAGCGCCTCGACCAACTCTGGTTTCATGGCCAGGTTTAAGTACGCAAACCGATCTCATAAACATTGGAGCAGAAGCAACACCGTATTCTCCTTATGGTGCGATATTCGATGGTGCCCCGGGTTCCCTCGAGCTTGTTATGAATCGAAAAGCTGGCGTGCAAGATGAAGGTTCACAATTGGTAGCGGAAGTATTCGCTAAAGCTTCAATAAATCAAAGTTCATGGTTAGACATTTGCGCTGGACCAGGTGGTAAAGCTGCGCTCTTAACTTCCATCGCGAAATCCAAAGGTATTGAATTTTCTGCGAACGAGATTTCAGAAGTTCGTGCAAAACTAGTTCGCCAAGTCGCCCAAGGTGCCTTCGTAAGTGTTTTAGATGCACGTGACATCTCGTCATTAGGAAAAAAATTCGGTGCGGTACTTGCAGATGTTCCGTGTACTGGACTGGGAGCACTTCGTCGACGCCCTGAAGTGCGGTGGCGCAGGAACGTGAGTGATTTAAAGGATTTGGTGGTTCTTCAATCGGAGATCATAGATGCAGCAATCGATGTACTCGAACCAGGAGGAGTCTTTGGTTATGCCACTTGCAGCCCTCATATATCTGAAACTCGCATAGTGATATCAGAATCGCTCAAACGTCATCCAGAAATGGAGCCCGTTGATATCACCGAATTTATGCACCCAGAATTACGTTTGACTGGAGTAGATCGAGGAAATATGACTTTATGGACTCATAAACACAACACAGACGCTATGTTTCTCAGCGTTATGCGCAAAAAGAATTAGAATTCTGAAATGGCTAGTTCGGTTCGTATTCATCCGAGTATTTTGAACGCTGATCACTCGAAGATTCTCTCTGAAATTGATCGCGTGTCTAAGGTTTCTGATCTTTTGCATCTCGACATTTTGGACGGAAAATTCGCTCCGAACACTTCATTTACGTGGGAAGAGGCCCAATACATTATTTCGGGTTCTTCGATTCCAGTAGACGCCCATCTCATGGTTATGGATTGCGATATTCAAGGACCACGATATGCAGAAGCAGGATGCGCGAGCGTGACTGTACATGTAGAGAATATAGGAAATATTAGGGGCACTATTAAAAATATTAAATCTCACGGTACTCGCGCAAGTCTGGCTTTGAAGCCAGCTACACAAATTGAGGATTACATTGACTACATTGACGATGTAGATATGTTTTTAATAATGACAGTTGAACCAGGTTTTGGTGGACAAGCCTTCATGCCTGAAATGATGGAAAAGGTTTCTAAAACTCGTCAGCTTATTGGTGATCGTCCAATCTGGTTGCAGGTTGATGGTGGAATTTCCAAAGATACTATTGAGATTGCCAGCGCTGCCGGCGCAGATACATTTGTCGCTGGTAGTGCGGTTTACAAAGCGGATGATCCTGCTGCAATGGTTTCTATGTTGCGCGAATTGGCTCAATCTGTGCAAAAATAGGCACACGTTGTTCCGGGGGTCGGTGTAATTCCGAACCGGCGGTAAAGTCCGCGACCCGATCAAATCCATTGATCGGTTGAATTGGTGAGATTCCAGTACCGACAGTAAAAGTCTGGATAAAGGGACTTAGTTTCATCTGAGCCAATACGGGCGCAGTGATTCTCTGTTGCTTCCTGGGCGTTTTATCCGAGGAGGGAATACGTAAATGTCTTTAATCAAATGGCTTTTTGAAACGAATATCGCTTTTGGATCTAAATCCATTCCACTTCGAGAAATTATTGGTGGAATATTAGGATTGACCAGTGCGGTTCTTGGAGCTAAAAGAAAAATCGCTGCATGGCCAGTCGGTATTTTAGGCGATGCTCTATTGTTCACAGTTTTCTTGGGAGCTGTTTTTGCATACAGTGAACAAGATTCGAATTTCTATGGACAAGCTGGACGTAATTTGCTTCTAATTGTTGTCAGTATCTATGGATGGCTTAAATGGGCTGCATATCGCAAATTATCAAAAACTCAATCAACCGTGGTTCCACGTTGGACCACTGCTAAAGAGAGAATGTACTTAGTACCTGCCATCGTCATTGGCTATTTGTTAGCAATGAATATTTTCAAAGCTTTAGGCGAATCCGGAACGTGGCTTTTGGTAGATACCTGGATTTTCACAGGTACAGCTCTTGCCACTTATGGCATGAGTCGCGGTTATGTTGAATTCTGGCTTGTTTGGGTTGCCGTTGATCTAGTTGGCGTGCCATTTGCATTCGTAAATGGGTACTACCCAACGGGTACTTTGTACGCGATTTACTTACCTTTCGTGCTGTGGGGCTTCATTTCTTGGTTGAAAATAAGCAAGAATGAAAAGGTTACGGTCTAGTAAACTACGGACATGAAATCCTTTGAATCTCTCTGGAGCGAGTTAGAAAACATCTCGATAACTCGCCCAGAGGGTTCGGGAACAGTTAAAGCTTTAGACGCGGGGCTTCATGCAATCGGTAAAAAGATTATTGAAGAAGCTGGTGAAGTATGGATGGCTGCAGAGCATGAAGATAACGAGGCTCTCGCAATAGAAATCAGTCAACTGATTTATCATCTTCAAACTTTGATGCTTGCCAGGGGACTAACACTTCAAGATATTTACAAGAACCTTTAGGAGAAATTATGTTAAGAATTGCTATCCCCAACAAAGGTTCTCTAGCCGATGATTCGATTTCAGTTTTGAAAGAGGCAGGCTATAAACAACGTACCGATAGCCGAGATTTAGTTTTAGTTGATACAGAAAATCAAGTCGAATTTTACTATCTTCGCCCGCGGGACATCGCCTTGTACGTTGGTTCAGGAGAGTTAGAAGCAGGAATTACGGGTCGAGATTTACTCATTGATTCTGGAGCAAAAGCCGAGGAGATTCTTTCCTTGGGTTTCGGCGGTTCAACATTTAGATTTGCGGCGCCAAGTGGAAAGAGCTGGAAAGTTCAAGATATAGCCGGGAAGAGAGTTGCTAGTGCTTATCCTGGTTTGGTGAATGCCCATTTAGATTCTATGGGTATCGAATCAACGGTAGTTCGCTTAGATGGCGCGGTCGAAAGTAGTGTCCGACTAGGAGTTGCTGATTTAATAGCTGATGTTGTCAGTACGGGAAATACATTACGTCAAGCTGGCTTGGAAATTTTTGGAGATCCAATTCTTATCAGCGAAGCAATTTTAATTACTCGTGAATCAGAAAAATTGAATCCTGCCCTACAGGTTTTGTTAAGACGTCTTCAGGGTGTGATTACTGCTCGCCAGTATGTTTTATTGGATTATGACGTGCCAAAAGATAGAGCTGAAGCTGCTTGTGCAATCACACCAGGTTTGGAATCTCCAACAATTTCTCCGCTTCAAAATGAGAAATGGGTAGCTGTTCGTGCAATGGTTTTACGCAAGGATACAAATCGAGTTATGGATGAATTGTGGGAAGTTGGCGCAAGAGGAATTCTCGTAACAGATATTCACGCGTGTAGACTTTAGTTTGCTTTTTCGGATTCTTCAATATCTTCCCTGTTAATTCCCAGAAAAAACAGAACTGAATCTAGATATGGTGTATTGACCGAACTTTGAGCGATTGCTTGGACTGCCGGCTTTGCATTGAACGCTATTCCAAAACCTGCTTTTGAAATCATATCTAGGTCATTAGCTCCGTCACCAATGGCAATTGTGTTCAACATGGAAATACCTTCTTGAAGAGCAAAATCTTCTAAGGCTTGAGCTTTTGCTGCTCGATCAATGATTTGTCCATCTAATTTTCCGGTAAGAACGCCAGCCACAATTTCTAGAGTATTTGATCGAACGTGGACAATATTTAGTTCCTCAGCTATAGGTTGTATAACTTGAGAGAATCCTCCTGAAACCAGACCTACCCCGTGTCCAAGTTTTTGAAGCGTTCTGATTAGAGTTCGAGCGCCAGGTGTGAGAGTAATCTTTCGCGCGACATTGTTGATAATCGATTCATTTTGTCCTGCTAAGAGTTCCACTCGCATCCTTAAGGAGGTTTCAAAATCTATTTCACCGCGCATGGCTGATTCAGTGATTTTGCGGACTTCATTTCCTACTCCGCTTTCTTCTGCCAGAAGATCTATTACTTCTTGTGAGATTAATGTTGAATCAACATCCATAATGACAAATTTTCTCGCGAATCGATTTAGACCAGATGCCTGAATCGCAATATCAACACCAAACTCTTTTGCTGATGGAGTGATTGCTTCTCGTAATGATTTCGAATCTGCTCCAGAAACCAGAAATTCAATAGCCGTCAACGGAAAAGATGCGGTGCGATGGATTCTCTCTATGTTTGCATTTACCTTCGCAATTTGTGTTGTAATATCAGCAATTGCTTTCGGTGATAATTTTTCTGCCAACGCGACAACGTGAATTAAGCCATCTTTGGCTGCAATAGATTCGGATAATTCATTTCCAAAGGATATTGCGATATCTACATTCAACTTTTCTGCACATTTGTTCAAATCATCTTCAATCGCCGCAGCATGAGCCGGATCTAGTTCGATAAGTGCGGTAAGAATTAGCCTTGAGCGGATAACAACCTGTTCGATATCTAAGATAGTGATCGAAAATGGTTCTAAGGTAGAAAAGAAGGTCGAGGATATACCTACAGAATCGACGCCAGATAACAGGATTAAACCCGTGTAACGCAGATTTTTCGTGTCCTGATTGTTCATAGAGATAGATTATCGTCAATTACAGAGAAGAATTTGCTCCTAATTGCGCATATCTGGCGATTAAAACCGCTATCTTTTTGTTCTATGGCATCACAAACTGTTTTGGTTCTTGATGGGGTTTGCGTTGTTCGTGAAGGTAGACAGATATTGGGCCCCGTTTCTTTTCGGATTGCCTCCGGCGAACGTTGGGTAGTTTTAGGCCCAAATGGAGCCGGTAAATCAACTTTATTAGGTGTATTAGCTGCTCGAATTTTCCCGAGCAAAGGCCACGCTACGTTATTGGATCAGCAAATAGGACGCGTAGATTTATCCGAATTAAGAACACGAATTGGATTGGCATCACCATCGCTAGAGGCAATGGTTGAAGCAGATGAGCGAGTAAAGGATGTGGTTCTTACTGCGGCATACGCAATCATTGGGAGATGGAATGAAACCTATGATTTATGGGATGAATCGCGAGCAGTTGCTCTGCTAACAACTTTCGGAGTTCGTGAACTTGGCGATAGACGTTTCTCAACTTTAAGTTCTGGAGAAAAGAAAAGGGTACTTATCTCAAGGGCTTTAATGGCCGATCCAGAGTTATTACTCCTAGATGAGCCCGCTGCAGGACTCGATGTTGGTGGGCGGGAAGATTTGCTTCGTCGCTTTGCAAATTTTTCCCAGGATCCAACCGCGCCAGCAAGTGTCTTGGTTACGCACCACATCGAGGAGATTCCCGTTGGCACAACTCACGCAATATTATTGAAGGATGGGAAGATTGCTGTAAGCGGACCGGTGGAATCTGTTGTCACTACAGAACATGTGAGCGCAGTATTTGGATTGCCGATAGATGTTTCTCATGAGAGATCACGATTCTTTGCCCGAGCTTAAATCATTCTTAGATCCACGGTGGCGCGAAGTATTGGTTCAAGCCTTACCGTTACTGGATATTTTGGAGCGAGAGATAGATTTTGAACACTGTGTGCCCCAGAAGAATCAAATTTTCAAAGCCTTTGAATGTGATCCAAACCAGGTTGTGGTTGTCATTTTTGGTCAAGATCCATATCCAAATGCTCAACACGCCATGGGTTTGGCGTTTAGTGTCAACGAAGACGTTAAAAAGCTGCCACCTTCCTTGAGAAATATATTTACGGAATTGCGAAGCGATATTGGTTTTAGGGAGATTCAAAACGGTGATTTATCGTACTTATCACAACAAGGCGTGATGCTGCTAAATAGAGGTTTAACTCTCGATTTAAATTCAAAAAAAATACATCCGTTATGGTATGAATTTACAGTCATCGTTGCGCAAGTTTTAGCTAAAAAAGGTGTAGTTGGTATTTTTTGGGGGAAGCAAGCGCAAGAATTGGCGGAATATTTCCCCGAAAATCGAAGGGTTTTAGGTGTTCACCCTAGTCCATTATCGGCTTATCGGGGATTCTTTGGAAGTAAACCATTCTCTAGGACTAATGAGATTCTAAAAGCTGAAAACAAAAAACAAATTGTTTGGACAAAGCAATAGCGCGGAGTATAAGAACTCCGCGCTATTGCTTCTATTTAATTATCCTATCCAAGTATTAATTGGCGAAGCCAAGAAATAAACCATGAAAAGAACACTGACGAGGATAAGAAGTGGATGTACTTCTTTGCGACGTCCCTGAACTAAGCGAATTACTACGTGTGAAACAAATCCGGCACCAATACCTACTGAGATGTTGTAAGTAAATGGCATCAAGATAATTGTTAGGAAAGCTGGAATCGCAATTCCGTAGTCCGCCCAATCAATGCCTTTGATTTGTGTCATCATGAGGAATCCCACGATCACCAATGCAGGAGTTGCTGCCTCGTAAGGAATGACCGCAACAAGAGGTGCTAGGAAAGTGGTTAACAAGAAGAGAACTCCTGTTACAACTGAAGCAAGGCCAGTGCGTGCTCCTTCACCGACTCCAGAGGCTGATTCAATGTAACTTGTATTAGAGGAGATGCTTCCCGCACCACCAGCAACCGCTGCTAAAGAGTCTACGAGAAGGATTCTGTCGTTATTTGGAATCTCACCCTTTGAATCAATCAAACCTGCTTCATGGCCAATTGCTGTCACGGTTCCCACGGTGTCGAAGAAATCGGAAAGCAATAGTGTGAAGACGATGAGAATCGCTGCAACAACTGAGATTCGGCTAAATGAACCGAATAATGAGAAGTGACCAAGTAGACCAAAATCAGGAGTTGCGATTACATCAGATGGAACGCTTGGAACATTTAAGCCCCAACCTTTTGGATTTACCTTATCTGGAGCGATGAAATTTGGTCCAATTTTGAACGCGGATTCCACAGCGATTGCTGCAGCAGTTGCTACAGCAATTCCAATGAGGAGTGCACCCTTAACTTTCTTGACCATCAATGTAATCATGAGGAACAAGCCAAGTGCGAAGATAATGATTGGCCAACCAACGAGTGTTCCGTTATCGCCAAGTGTTACTGGAACTGGACCAGAACCTGTACGACGTACAAAACCAGCGTCGACTAATCCAATGAGCGCGATGAATAGACCGATACCTACTGAGATCGCGATTTTTAATTGAGCCGGTACAGCGCGAAAGACTGCAGTTCTAAAACCAGTGAGAACTAGAACTGTAATGATTAAGCCTTCAAGAACAACAAGGCCCATTGCATCTGCCCATGACATTTTAGAAGCAATGCCAACAGCTACGAAGGTATTCAAACCTAAGCCAGTGGCAAGTGCCAAAGGATAGTTACCAACAACACCCATAAGAATTGTTAGAACTCCCGCAATGAGTGCCGTAGCTGCTGCTACGAGGGCAAGGTTTGGAGCGTCTCCACCACCAAGGAATTTTCCATCGCCATCTTTAGCTAAACCGATGATGAGTGGATTAAGAGCCACGATGTAAGCCATC
>Ga0214917_10002435_pt1 | contig 22584 bp, 25 predicted proteins | sample LL_1208_BB_MetaG_FD_177983 | JGI IMG/M metagenome (GOLD analysis project Ga0214917, IMG submission 177983) | Freshwater microbial communities from Lake Lanier, Atlanta, Georgia, United States - LL_1208_BB | ecosystem: Environmental > Aquatic > Freshwater > Lake | place: USA: Georgia | collected...
ATGCGGGCATCGCACCTTTGCGACTCGCACTTGCCGAGAGTCTCGGCAAGCAACGCGGTGTGTCGTTCGCACCAGAAAATATCGCTGTGCAGCCTGGCGGCAAACCAGTTATCGGCAAGTTTCTACGCTCGGTGATGAACCCCGGCGACGAAGTTTTGTATCCGAGCCCTGGGTTTCCGATTTACGAAAGCCAAATCGAATTCAACGACGGCATTGCTGTTCCGTATCGATATCTCGACACCCCAAACGGCTTTCAAATTGATTTGGAATATTTGAAATCGAAGATCTCTAGCAAGACCAAAGCATTAATTCTTAACGACCAACAAAATCCATTGGCGGCAGAAATGACAGATGCTGAGCGTCAAGCACTTGCCGACTTAGCGAACAAGCACAATCTGTGGGTTCTTTCTGACGAGGCATACTTTGATATTCGTTATGCCGGAGAGAGCAAAAGCATCGTCTCGTTGCCCGGAATGCAAGATCGAACCGTAATTCTTTATACGTTTTCGAAAAAGTTTGCGATGACCGGTTGGCGTCTAGGCGCAGCCATCGGCCCGCAAGAAATCGTTGACCGCATATCAAAATTGAATACCAATGAAGAAAGTTGCACGGCGCAATTCGTGCAATGGGCCGGCGTAGAAGCAATCAACGGCGATCAATCGGGGGCAAATGAACTCGTGCGAGTTCTCAAATCTCGTCGTGACGCAACGATCGCCGGAATCGGCAAAGTTTCTGGCATGAAAGTGCACACACCCAATAGTGCGTTCTATGTGTTTCCTGAAGTCAGCGAGACAATGGCACGGACAGGCCATAAAGACCTCGCCGATTTCGCCCTTGACGCCCTTCATAATACGGGCATGTCGTTTTGTACACGCCGACATTTCGGACGACCAGCGCCCGACGAAAAAGGCAACTACATTCGACTTGCCTATAGCGGCATCGACAACGCCAAAATCGAAAAGGGCCTGTCTCGCCTTGCAGATTGGGTGTCGTCGAAGTGACCCAGATCGTCGTCACCGGAAAGATCCCAACGGCTGGTCTTGAGGTTTTGCGTAGCGCTGGTTTCGCGCCGAAAGCTTGGTCTCAAGACGTAGCAATGACCCGTGAAGAATTATTGCAACAGGTTAAGGGTGCCGAAATTTTGGTGACACTTTTGACCGAAAAGATCGACAACGAGCTTCTTGGTGCCGCTGGTGCGCAATTAAAGGCTGTGTGCAATGTTGCAGTGGGTTACAACAACATTGATGTCGCGGCGTGTAAATCGCGTGGCGTAACAGTGACGAACACGCCCGGTGTTCTAACAGACGCAACCGCAGACATAGCTTTGGCGTTGATTTTGATGGTCACAAGACGTTTGGCAGAGGGCGAGCGAGTCATCAGATCCAAGCAAGCGTGGCAGTGGGGTATGCATTACATGCTCGGATCTGGCATAACAAACCGTATTTTGGGCGTTGTCGGCATGGGCGCAATCGGCATCGCAACGGCACGTCGAGCCAAAGCCTGCGGAATGTCGGTTATCTACTACTCGCGAAGTGAAATTGATTCGAAAATCGCGAATGAACTTGGCGCAAAAAAGGTTTCGTTTGACGAACTTTTGTCTGAGAGTGATGTGGTTTCGATTCACTGTCCTTCAAATGAAAGCACGCATCATCTTTTTGGCTCAGCACAATTTAAGAAAATGAAGAACGATGCTTTTTTGATCAACACGGCTAGAGGCCCGATCGTTGATGAGCAAGCGTTGGTTGAGGCACTTTCAACTCGTGAAATCGCGGGCGCTGGGCTAGATGTTTTTGAATTTGAGCCCAAAATAAATGACGGTCTATTAGATCGCGATGACGTCGTACTTATTCCGCATCTGGGGTCGGCGACAACAGAAACTCGCAATGCGATGGCGATGCTAGCTGCAAATAACGCGGTTGAAATTGCTAATGGTCGTTCTGCATTGACGCCCGTCAGTTAGATACAAGTTCGATGCGAGGACTTGGCACGCTCATCAATACGGTCACGGTTCTATGCGGTGGTGTCTTGGGTTTGGTTATCGGAAATCGAATACCTGACAGAATCCGCACGATCATCGTTCAAGTGATTGGTCTCACAACATTGGCGATTGGCCTGCGTGATGTAATCGACACACAGAACATCGTGTTTCCTTTGGTTGGCATGGTGTTCGGCGGCATTTTGGGCGAACTTTTACGAATTGAAGATCGTTTGGCAAACGTTGGCGAGTTGTTGCGTCGCAGGTTCGCTAAACAGTCTTCAGAAAGCTCGTTCATAAATGGTTTTGTGACCGCGACGCTGCTGTTTTGCGTAGGTCCGTTGACGATTTTGGGCGCAATCGAAGACGCAAGTGGTAAGACACCCCAGTTGTACATAATCAAAGGAACTCTTGATGGGTTTATGACGATTATTTTTGCCGCCGTATACGGTGTGGGGGCAATCTTTAGTGCCGTAAGCGTCTTCGTGGTGCAAGGCTCGCTCACGATTTTCGGTACATCACTTGACTCATTGCTTTCCGACCGCATGAGACTCGAATTGTTTAGTACAGGCGGTTTGGCGGTCATTGCAATTGGCATCAATCTGCTCGATATAAAGAAAATTCGACTCGGCTCGTTACTGCCAGGTCTCGTATTGACTCCGCTTTTGGTATGGATTTTCGCCACCCCGAACGGCATCATCCACTAGTTGAATCATGTGCGGACGATTTAATTCGATTGCAAGCGGCAAGGACTTCGCAGAAACATATGGGGCTGAATTCGGTGGCATCGAATTGCAGCCGAATCACAATGTTGCACCAACTTCTAAGATTTATGTCTTGACGCAAGACGACTCGCGCAAAGTTGTCGGCACTATGACTTGGGGTCTCGTACCAAGTTGGTCGAAAGACAAAACTCGATCAGCAAGCATGATCAATGCGCGCAGTGAAACACTTGCAGAAAAACCTAGTTTTAGAAATCTGCTAACTAAGCATCGCTGTGTGATACCGATACAAGGCTTCTATGAGTGGCAGGTTTTGCCTAGTGAAACTAAAAAACCAAAGAAGCAGGCTCACTATATTTCGAGAAGCGATGGTCAAGTGATGACCCTTGCAGGTCTGTGGACGACTTGGAAAGACACGAATAACTCGCTGCTACAAACTTGCACGATAATCACCATCGAGGCCACAAATAAACTTGCTGAGATACATCACCGAATGCCGGTAATCCTCGAACGCGAAACAATCGATGAGTGGCTGACGGTAGATGCGCCGATGCCAGTTAATTTATTGCGCGTTGCTTCGGATGAAATTTTTTCGAGTGAGGCAACAAGTCGATTAGACCGAGCTAGTCGTAGCCGCAGCGCCCGCGATACCAGCGCGCCGCAACTCGACGATGATTCGGTTGGCCGCTTGTTCTAATTCATTTCGTGCGACGTTAGTTCGCGCATTTGCAAACTCTAGGTCGGCCATCGAATTACTTGGTATCACATGTAGATGGCAATGTGGAATCTCGTAGCCAGCGATAACCAGTGCTGTTCGCTCGCATCCAAAGGCTTGCTTGGTTGCTTGTCCAATGATTTTGGCCACGTTAAACAGATGCTCATTCAGTGCTTGCGGTAGATCTGTCCATTGATCGACTTCTTCTATTGGCACAATTAGACAGTGGCCTGTAGTGATCGGGCTGATAGTCATGAATGCCACGCAAAGAACGTCACGGTAGACAAATGTGGCAGGTATTTCGCCGTTGATTATTTTGGTGAATAATGTTTCGGCCACGAAAACATCGTAGGCGATTATGCGACTTGTACGCTCTGAATATGCCTGGCGAACGTATTCTCACAGTGCCCAACTTGATTACGCTGCTTCGCCTTTGTTGTTTGCCGATTTTCTTATGGTTCTTATTTTCGGTTGAAGACAAGGCTGCGGCCGCTTGGCTTCTTGGCGCGCTTGGGGCAACCGATTGGGTAGACGGTTGGGTCGCCCGCAAGTTCAACCAACAGAGTTCATTCGGAGCCGTTTTTGATCCGAGCGTCGATCGTGGTTTATTTATCGTTGCGGTGATGGCGATCATGGTTGCCGATTCAATGCCGATATGGTTTGGTCTCGCAGTTCTGTTGCGCGAAATTTCGGTCGCCCTCGCTATGTTGATTGCTACGGCTTTCGGCATGCAACGATTTGCCGTGAGCATATGGGGCAAGCGGTATACATTTTTGTTGATGTTCGCAGTGCCGCTGATGCTTTTGGCGGCCGATTATGGTCGAGGTTCAGATCTCGTCTTATATCTTGCTTGGGTGTTTGCGATCCCAGGTCTGATTCTTTCGTATACAACAGCCTTTGCTTATGTGCCGGTGATACGTCAAAATCTTCGTGCTGGTCGACAGGCGAGAAAGGTCTAGTTTTTGCCGTGAAGATTCGTCACGATCGCAGATATTCAAAAGACCACGAGTGGGTGATGCTCAGTTCCACAATTGCGCGTATCGGACTGACCGATTACGCCCAAGATGCACTTGGTGATGTTGTTTTCGTGCAACTGCCACGAATCGGTGACCGTTTCGAATCGGGCGAATATTGTGGCGAAATCGAGAGCTCAAAAAGCGTCTCAGACCTTCACTGTCCTATTTCAGGCATCATCACGAATACAAATCTGTTGCTGACTGAAAATCCCGGATCGTTGAATTCAGACCCATATGGAGACGGTTGGCTTTTTGAACTTTTGGTTGAATCTGACGAGGCGCTTGGTGAACTGTTAGATTTTGATCAATATCAACGCTTGATTGAGGGTTAAATTTTATGGCTTATGTTTTTTGCAACAGTTGTGGCCATCGAAATCCTCCAAATTCGTCGTTTTGCTCGTCTTGTGGCGCCGTTCTTGATTTGCCTGATGAGCGAACTGTGGTCATCGCTCAAGTTGACCCAATGCAAGACTTACCTGGACCTGAAGACAACGCGTCGATTCGGCTCGGCGATATCGGTGAGCATCCAGTTTTAGTTGTGCGATCAGGTGACTTGACGGGCAGCCGTTTTACTTTAAGCAAAGAAAAAACCCAGATTGGTCGACATCAAAATAGCGACATCTTGCTCGATGACATCACTGTCTCTCGACGTCATGCCGAGATCTTTAAGACAGCGAAGACTTTAATCGTGAGAGATTTGGGTTCTCTGAACGGAACATACGTCAATCAAAGTCGGGTTGATGAATTTTCACTTACGCATGGTGATGAATTGCAGGTAGGCAAATATCGCATGGTGCTTTTTAGCAAATCCGACATTTTGTCATGACAGAACATTCATTGATCTGACATGAGCACGGCAAGAAACTATCTTTCAATCGGTGAGGTGCTGGCACTCTTGCTCGAAGAGTTTCCTGATGTCACGATTTCGAAAATAAGGTTTCTTGAGAGCCAAGGTCTGATCGAACCCGAGCGCACTGCTTCTGGATATCGAAAGTTTTCTCAGGCTGAAGTAGACCGACTTAAATTCATTCTGCGTGAACAAAAAGACAATTATCTGCCACTCAAAGTTATTCGAACCCGTCTCGAAGGTGACACAAGCGATGGCATGCTGCGCGATGACGAGATAACTGCTCCCCGTGGATTAGGGCACATTCCTGCGCCAAGAGGTCAGGGACACCCTGCCGGGGTAAAGAAGCTTTCGAAGGCCCCTGATTTGGCGAATTCCCGAACAAATATTTCGCCGATTAAGAACAATGGCGACGAAGTTGATGAGGCTTCATATAACCGATCTGAGATTTTGGTCGCAGCCAACATCGACGAAAAAACTCTTAAAGAACTCGAGAAATTTGGGATTGTCCGCGCTCAAAAAGTTGGCGCAACCGAACTCTACGACCAAGTTGACCTGCAAATTTTGGAAGCCGCGGCAAAATTGATCGAACTTGGACTTGATTCTCGCCACCTTAAAGCTTGGCGTTCGTCGGCTGATAATGAAGTATCACTTTTTGAGAACCGTGTCGAGCCACTACGTCGCCAGCGAAATCCGCAAGCCCGACAAGATGCAATGCAGATGTTTGCCGACCTTGTTGAACAAGGTGCAAGGCTTAGAGCGGCATTGATAGAGGCACAAGCGCGCGATCACGTAGAGCGTCGTTAAGTTTGAGTGTGATCAGGCAAGGTACGATAAGCCGATGATTGAAATGCAACTCGAAGGCATTCGTCTCGAAGTTCCACAAAATACGCCTGTGTTGATGTTGCGCGAACAGTCGGGGTCTCGAAGGGTTATGCCGATCTACATCGGCGCACCCGAGGCGTCGTCGATTCACTATGCGCTTGAGGGTTTGCAACCTGATCGTCCACTTACACACGATTTGTTGATCAATATCGCCGAAGGACTTGACGCTCAACCAGTGAAGCTGGTGATCACAAAAGTTGAACAGAACACTTACTTTGCCGATTTGCATTTTGTGCAGAGCGGCAAAATTGTCGCAATAAGTTGTCGACCGTCCGATGGCGTTGCGGTTGCGGTGCGTTGCTCGATACCGATCTACGCAGAAGAAGACCTTCTAAATAGCGTCGGTAAGGTAGTGCCAGCAACGGCACCCGACAATGCCGAAGAGATTATTGATGATTTTCGCGACTTTATTGACTCAATCAAACCTGAGGATTTTCAGAGTTAGATATTTCTAATTCGGCGTGACAGCCGTAGCCTGAGCATCGGGCGTTGAGGGTCTATCGGGGGCGCAATGGCGAAGCAAAGTTTTAGTGGAAGTCAAGCCGCACAAATTGCGGGTATCACATATCGTCAACTTGATTATTGGGCGCGTACAAATCTGATTCGCCCGTCATTGAGCGACGCAAAAGGTAGCGGAACACGAAGAAGTTACGAATATCGAGATCTACTTGAGCTCAAGGTGATCAAGCAACTGCTTGATGCCGGCATCAAACTTGAGTCTGTTCGTGAAGTATTCAATTATTTGCGAAGCCACGTCGATACTGAAATCGCAGCCGCGCATATCGTTATTAGTGGCAAAGCCGTCGTTTTGTGCCAGGGCGATCAACTTGTCGACGTTGTACGTAATGGACAAGGTGTACTCAATGGTTTGCCATTGGCGAATATCAAATCCGACGTTGACGCAATGATCGTCGGCCTTTCTGAAAAAGTTACGGCGTCAGAATCTTTGCGAGTCGAGAAATTGCGCCAAGCGCAGATGCAATCGACGGCGATCTAATGTCCATAAATTCAGACCTTGTCGCGGCGAAAATCGCTCCATTGATTGGTTCAGTCGGTTCAAAATACATGCTCGACCCTGAAACGATGGCGCATGGTGCTGCAGCCAAATATCCGAATGGATTTGCCTACTATGTTGCCGGTCGAGGGGGAGTGCTTGGTGATGTCGATAGCGATGTTGTTTATTCGGCGTTTATGTTTTTCGAAAAGTCTTTGATCGACAAATTGTGGAACGCTGGTGTGGCCGTCGAGGGTGCCCGTGGGGCAGGCAGGCGATACATGCAAAGTTGTGATGCTTGGGGTCAAAAACATCTGGCAACTGTTGAACATCTTGACCAGTTCATTGCACCTGCCGAAAAATTTGTTCGTGCTGTTGATTCTTCTGGGTTGACCCTTTTCGCAGGCCTGCGTGCTGAACCGTTGCCAGGTGATTTGGCTGCTCGTGCATATCGGTTGATTACATTGATTCGTGAATTAAGGGGTTGTGTTCACATCGCAGCGTGTGTCACGCACGGACTGTCGGGTCTTGAAGCCACTCTGCTCTCGACAGGTGAGGGAATGGCGAAACTGCACGGTTGGGCTCCGCCTTATTCAGATTGTTCGCATCTGGCACCTGTGCGGGACGAAGTTGAGAAGTCAACAAATCAAGCAATGTCGCGGTTGATCAGTCAACATCTTTCAGACGATGAAATGAATCAACTCGCCGAACAAACAATTCGCGTCTGCACCGCCATTACCTGAGATATTCTTATTCGAGGGTGCCGTAGGTGCCGTAGGTGCCGACGGTGCCGGTTGAACGGTGATTGAGCACAGTCTTGACGCTAGTGAGCAGGTCATTGGCAAACCATTGAATTTTGTCATGATGAATTGCATTGACGGTGCAGTGCAGAGAGTCGGGGGGTGTCTGGCGATCGACATACCAGCCACACTTCGATAGTTCGTCGGCAACGGCAAAGACATTCAGCGAGTTTGCGTCACGAGCACCAAAGCAAATCAACGTAGATTCGGGTTCGGCGCGCAATACCAATTGTTCAGAATCGCGAATGATCTTTGCGAGCTCTAAAGTCGCTTCGCGTGCTTGTCGAGTAAGGCGCAGATATCCGTCATCGCCGAGAAAGTGCATCACGGCCCAGGCACTCGCCATCGATCCACCTGACTTGGTTCCTAGCACACCTGATGAGCCATAAAAACCACCGAGCCAATCGTCGGTGATGAAACCCTGATACGAGCGCAAATGTTTTGATGCATACATAATCACCGAGGCGCCTTTAGATGTGTAACCGAATTTGTGCAAGTCAACTGAAATTGAGCTAACACCTGGAACGCGAAGGTTCCAATCTGAAATATTTTCACCAAGGCGCTCTAAATAGGCGAGCGTGACACCACCCATGCAAGCATCGACATGACAGTTGATGTCGTAATCAATCGCGATTTTGGCGATTCCGGTGATGTCGTCAATGACGCCTTGCGGATATTGCGGGGCCGAGCCGACGATCAAAACCGTATTTTCATCGGTGGCGACTCGCATCGCGTTGACGTCTGCACGCCAGTCGGGTCGAACAGCAACTCGCCGAACTTCGACACCGAAATAGGCACCCGCTTTGGCGAAGGCTGCATGCGCCGATGTCGGCAACACCATATTCGGGTTGCGCACACCACGCAGGGCAAATAGGCGATCGCGAGCGGCCTTAACCGCCATAAGGATGCTTTCTGTGCCGCCAGACGTCATGAAGCCGGCCGAGTCAGGCGTCGCGCCAAGCCAAACACCAGCCATCGCCACAACTTCGGCCTGAATTCGCTTAAGACTAGGAAATGCGTCAGTGTTAAGAGCATTCTCGCCACTGAAACGTCGATATGCCTCTTCGGCGACTGCTAGCGCATCAGCGCCGGCGTTGTAGGCGAGACTGAAGGCTCGACCTTCACGCCAGCGAACATCGCGATCGCGCATTGCCTCAAGACTTTCAAAAACCTCGGAAGCCGACCAACCAGTCTCAGGCATATTGCCTTTTTTGTCTGAAGACGCAGGCGACGGGGAGTTATTCAATGTGTTTATGTGCCTTGTTCTAGTCTATATTAACTTTACATAACTAACATTATGGGCGAAAGAGATAACCTGAGAAAACAAGCTAGACGATAACAAAAGCCTCATGCTGCCCGGCTTGGGCTCGGGTGCAACTGATCTTCGGCCAAAGGTTTAGCAGCCTGCAGAAGCCACTTTAGAGCCGCCTTGAAGTCTCTAGTCGTTGGGTCAACTGAAGGGTCTAAGTCGGCCTCTACATCGGCGATCGCACAACGCAGAACGTAAACCTGGTCTCGCAGCGCATCGAGTTCTTTGCGGGCAATGACCAATTCGTCCTCGCTGAGGGCTAACTCTGATGCCCGTTGGCGTGCTACCCAATCCCATTGGCGACAAGCCTGGCAACAAAATCGCCGGGGTCGCCCGGCGCCCGTGCGTTGCGAAATCGGCGACCTGCACCATTGACAACGCGACAAACTGACCGCCGATAATGCCTCTCGATCTGGGCTTTTAGATGATTTCGTCATGACGAAAACCTACGCCGTCAAACCTCAAGATTGGTGGATTATCCAAAGGCATACTTGTCAGGTGAAAATTTCGTTGCCAGCACCCCGTCGGCTTATGGCGTCCGACAATGCTGCTGGTGTTCACCCCAACATCCTCGAGGCGATAAATCGAGCCAACAGTTATCACGCCCTCGGTTACGGTAATGACAGTTATACAGCGCATGCGAAGAGATTGTTCAACCAATTATTTGATTCAGAGACAACGACAGAATTCGTGTTCGGTGGTACTGGAGCGAATGTCCTTGCACTCGCCTGCATGCTCAAGCCTGCCCAAGCCGTCGTTTGCACATCATCGGCGCACATAGCAGTAGATGAAGCTGGTGCGCCTGAAAGATTTCTCGGCGCAAAGTTGATCGACATCCCAACGGTCGACGGCAAACTAAAACCGAGTGACATTCAAAGCGTCGTGCATTTGCGTGGCAGCATTCATCACGCCGAACCGGCTGTAGTTTCGATAACTCAGGCAACCGAACTCGGCACCATCTATTCGGCAAAAGAAGTTCGCGCGATCTGTGAAACTGCACACGAACTTGGCATGCTCGTTCACATGGATGGTGCGCGAATCGCCAACGCCGCCGTTGCTCTCGGGGCGACGCCAGAAGCATTGCGTAGTTTCACAGTCGATGCAGGGGTTGATGTATTGAGTTTCGGTGGCGTAAAAGCCGGGCTGATGTTTGGCGAAGCCGTCGTTTTTTTTAACACAAGTCTTGCAACGCGTGTCGAATACATTCGCAAACAAGTTGCACAGCTCAATTCAAAAATGAGATTCGTCTCGGCGCAATACGTCGAACTCTTACAAAACGATCTTCTTTTCAGTCTTGCGAAAAATGCGAATTCGATGGCACTCGCTCTTTATGAGCAAACCAGAGGGCACAAATCACTGAATCTCACCACTCCTCCGGTAGTCAACAGTCTCTTTCCGACGATTCAGCAGCCGGCCGCAAGCGCCCTTCGCGAATGGACATTCTTTTGGGATTGGGACGAACCAAGCCATCAATATCGCTGGATGACTGCCTGGGACACGTCTTTAGATGACGTCGCGACATTCGCCGAAGGGGTTTCACAAGCGCTCAAGATCTAATTGACTGATCAGTTAGTTATCGCCTATCTTTCAGGTTGTGTCAAGCGCTGACTTCTTTCAGAGAAGACTCGAAACCGACGACAAGTGGATGAACGATGCGGCGTGTCGTGGACTCGCAGACATATTTTTTCCTCCGGCTGCCGAGCGACCTCAGGCTCGTGAACGACGCGAGCAAATGGCCCGTGCAGTTTGCGAAACTTGCGAAGTTCTTTCAACTTGCAGAGACTTCGCTCGAAATCATCATGAATATGGTTTCTGGGGTGGCGAGTCTGAAGAACAGCGTCATCAAGCTGGTTTTCACCTGATCGCACCGATAGGTATACGCGCTCGCTCTTAGCCGCTTGCCACGTAAAACAAAATTTCTGCGAGACTGAATTATGGTCTTCGGCAAAGTCTCGACTAGCCAGTCTTTGCCTCAAGCCAGACAAAATGTTTTGGATGCTTGGTCGAGCTTCGGCGATTCGCGCGCAATCGTCGAGTTCGACGAAGTCTCGGCACACGTCTCAACGAATCGAGTTTTTCGAATAACTCTTGCAGATCGCTCGAGTCTGATCGCCAAGGTGAGCTCATATGGCTCATACTTTCAATTCGCCGAAGACCATGATCGCCTGGCTCGCTGCAGCAAACTCCTTGGCGGCTCTCGATGGTCGGGGTTTCTTGCCGAAGTATTGACAAAGAACGGTCGACCCTTTACATGGTACGACGGCCAATGTTGGGCAGTTTTTTATACTGATGTGCAAGGCACCACAGGTTTGCCAAAAATTCTCGGTGACAGCGATATTGAAACTTTGGCCAAAGAAATCGCTGAATTTCATCTCGCCTGTGCCGAGATCAGCAAATCTCTTCCACCAACGTCTAACTCGGTCAAAGGCGACGCAATTCATCTCTACGATCTCTTGCGCGATAACGACGCAACGACTCATTTCGGACTTGATTTGCAAGCCATCGCAACTCTTCGCCGATATACGCACGATTTGTTGTTGCAACTTGAAAATATTCACTATGACGAATGGACACGAATACCGATCTTGGTCGACTGGAATCTCGGCAATTTTTCAGTTGAGAAAAGATCTCAGCTAGATGACTCAAATCAAACCGCATCGTTCAAATTCTCAACAAGATGGGATTACGATTGGTTCCGTATCGAGTCTCGCCTGCTTGATTTCTATTTTTTAAGTCGAGTTTCTTCAAAAACTGGTGATAAAACTCAATTTTCATACTCGGCCCACACACTCACCGAACCAAGGTTCGTCAAATTTATCGCGGCTTACCACAAGGTTTATCCACTAACAGCAACCGAAATCGAATTCTTGCCGTTTGCTTATCGATTTTTTATTCTCAACTATGTCATTCGTGAGGGCGCCAGATTCTTTAGGGCCGACCTTTGTGCCCAGTTCCGCAGAGATGCAGCGAACAACTATTTACTCGAGTCAGATCGACTCGATCTGACTCAACTGCTCAAGGTTGTCGGCTAAAAGACAGTTTTCAATTCGTCATGACAATTTTCGCGAAATAAGTTAGTCGCGAATTTTGCGCAATTTTTCTCGAAAAGTTTTACCCTTTGCAACATAAACTCGCACCCCATGCTCGATATCTTCTTGACGAGCACGCCCCTCTTTGATCACCGCGGGCGAACCCACAGCCAAAGCCCCTGCAGGTACGACTGTGTCGTTGAGAACGACCGAATTCGCCCCCACGATCGCGCCAGTTTCGACTACAACTCGATGCAAAACAACTGCGCCAGTTGAAACCTGCGAACCAGACATGATTGTGCAGGCCTCTAAATGCACGATATGACCGATCACGCAATCATCGCCGATGATCGTCGGTGTGTCTGGGGTCGTATGAATTACACAATTATCTTGAATGCTGGTGCGCGCACCGATTCGAATTTCGCCATCGTCTCCACGAAGTACGGCGCCTGCCCAAATTGTTGATTCGGCACCGATTTCTACTGCGCCGATCACGACTGCCTCGGGGTGAATAAATGCAGTCTCGTGAATCTTCGGAACTCGATCGCCCAACGCGTATATCGCCACGAAAACAAGGTAGTCGTTCGGCAAAGCGAATATGTTAAATCGCAAGTTTGCCTATACCGTAAAGGCTCATGTCTAGGCGTCTTGATATCGAGTTGACGAGTGCGCGCGAAGACGGAACATGGACTTGGCGTGCTGCTGGCGCCAAAGTTCCAAAAGGTGTCGTTGAGTCAGGGCTTTTACCTGGCGAGAGCAAAGTCGGTGATGTACTAAAAATTGAGGCAGACTTTGACATCGATGGCATCACTGTCCTGTCGGTGGTTCCACAACGCGACAAGGCGCAAAAAGCAACTTTCCTGCAATTGATCGATGACAAACCTTTTGCGGGTGTGACCGAAAAACTTGCGAAGAAATCGAAATCAGATCGACCACAACGCGACAAGCGGGGTCCCCGTACAGATCGTCCCGAACGCACCGAGAACAAAGACCGAACTCCACGATCTGAGCGTCCACCGCGACAACGAGAACCCCGCACATCCGACGCAAAAACCTCGAACCCCGTCGTTCAGATTCCAGAGCGTCCAGCTGCCAAACGGTTGAAACCAAATCGCAAACATCGGTCGGCAGTTTTGCAATCGCTTCCGGCAGAACAACGCAGCGTCGCTGAGCGAGCCCTTAGTGGCGGCATTCGCGCCGTTCGCGAGGCGATCAAGACTCAAAATGAGCAGTTGAAATCAGAAGGTAAACCTGAAATCAAAGCTGACGGACTCATTTCGATGGCACAAGACATTTTGCCGAAACTTCGCGTTGCCGAGTGGCTTGACAAGGCTGAAGCGGCCAAAAATGATCTTGCACTTCTTGATTTGCGAGATTTACGTGCAGTCGTTGTCGGTGCAGACGACCCAATGGTGGTCCGAGATGAATCAACACGCGAACTCGCAACCGAATTAAAACAAGCACTTAAAGTGCGCCAAGAATCAGAAATGTCCCAATGGCTCGACGACATCAAACTCGCCTTATCCGCGTCTCGCGTTTTGAGAGCAATCAAACTCTCGGGCGAACCGCCGAAAGCAGGGGTACTATTCCCTGCCGATCTTGGACAACAGTTGGCCAAAGCCGCCGCCGATTCATTGTCTAACGAAGCAAGTTCAGACCGTTGGATTGCAGTACTTGAAGCTCTCGCCTTCTCGCCTATTCGCACTGCCGTAAAACCTCTCGGGGCGCCGCAAGCGACAACCGACGCCTTGCGTGCCACTGTTAAACGACTCGCACCACTCGTGCCACAAATTGCCGCTCTTTTCGCCATAGAAGTCGTCGTTGGTGCGCAAACTCCACGACCACTGCGGGCACCTCGTCCAAAGCGTGAATTCAAACGAAAGCCGAAAACAGCGAAAGTGTCCGACACTACGCCAGATACAAAGAGTGCTGCTGCGCCTGTCGTCGAATCAACCTCGGTTGCCGAGACGCCTGCTGACTCGACTATTGGTCAAACCGCTTAACGAATTAGTCTTGCCTTATGGCAAACATCGTTGAATATGAAGTTCGCGGCAAAATCGCGATCATCACACTGAACCGTCCAGAAGCGCGCAACGCCGTTAACGGTGACGTAGCGAGCGGTCTCGAGGCCGCTATCGACAAACTTGAATCTGATTCAAATGTGTGGATTGGCATCTTGGCGGCAAATACATCCGGTCAAGAGCGACCCGTCTTTTGCGCCGGCGCCGATCTAAAAGCGATCAACTCGGGTCAAGCTGCTGCGCTAAATACAAAACGTGGTGGTTTCGGTGGCTTTGTTTATCGTGACCGCAAAAAGCCGGTGATCGCCGCGGTTGATGGTTTAGCAACTGCTGGCGGTTGTGAATTGGTTCTTGCATGTGACATGCTCGTGGCGACAACACGTTCTGCATTCGGGCTTGCCGAGGCAACACGAAACCTCATTGCCGGTGCCGGCGGCCTATTCAGGTTGCCACGTGCGATCGGTCGAGCGGCAGCGATGGAAGCAATTCTCACTGGAGAACCATTCACTGCTCAACGTGCATACGAACTGGGCATGGTCAACAAACTTGTCGATCCGAATACAGTCATCGAAGCAGCGATAGATCTTGCCCAAAGAGTTTGTAAAGCCGCTCCCCTCGCGGTTTGGGCCAGCCGAAAGGTCGTCCTTGCTTCTGAAACCGAATCAGACGAAACGCTCATAGACATGACAAACAAAGAATTTGGTGCGGTTTTGGCCTCTGAGGACACAAAAGAAGGCTTAACGGCATTCATTGAAAAACGTCAGCCCAATTGGCAGGGTAAGTAGATCTAATTCGACAGATCGGTGGTTGCAACAATCAACCTCGCCACCAATCCTGATCGCTCAAAGAGATTTTTAGTTTCTCTGTCACCAGGTAGCGCAAGCGCATCTAAAGCGACCATCGCCTCTGACCGCGCCCAAGCAATTATCGCAGCGACAAGTGCATCGCCGATACCGATATTGCGAGCGTCGTGAGTCACAAAAACTTGCTCGATCGTCGAAAACTTTCTTGAATCCGAAACGCCTCGTCGCGCGACGATGAAACCCATCACGACGCTGTCAACGCCAGCGACAAGAACCACCGTTGAAGCCTCAAGAATTTGTTTGGGCCAATTATCACCGACAACTCTTACTTCTTCGGCGAGGCGTGAACCTCCACGAAAGTGATCTAGGTTTGCTCTAGCTTCTTGTTCGAGAAGTTTGAGAATTTCACAGTCGCTTTCGATTGCTTTGCGACAAAAAACTTGCACAAGCGAAACTAAGAGGTTTTAAAGAGCGGACAAGCATCGTCTTCGACAGGGCAACCAGGAGCATTTTGTCTCACCAACAAGAAGCAGTGGGTGCACTGTGTTTCATCTGGTCGACGCGGTTGCAGTCGCTCTACTCCGTCGGTGCGATCATCGCCGACAACTTCTTCCTCTTCTTCGGGTGCCGTCTCTTGTGGCGAAGACAACTTTTCTTGCAAAATCGAAGAAAGATCGGCCTCAACGTCGTCTTCGGTTCTTAAATCGTCTTCGTCGTCGTCGTCATCAGCACTTTTAGCCTTGACCGTCTCGACCGGCGCAATCGTTGATCCCTCATCGGTGATCAATGGATCAACCACCAGCACATCTGGGTCAACCTCTAGATCGTCTTCGCCTTCGAGCAATTCTTCAGGGTCGAGGTCACCTTCAACATCAGCCAAATCATCAGGCTCGATTTCGTCCGAAACTATTTCTTCGGCACCTTCAATTTCAATTTCTTCTTCGTCAGCCATGTTGTCCTAAAAATATATTCATTTGAAGCGCGCATAGTATCGGACATCTGCCGCCATAACTCCAAATCGGCTTTCGACCCATTATTTGCGCCTTGCTTCGGCGCGCCGCTCAGAATCGAGGCGCTCGAGTTCTGGGGCATCCTTAACTAAATGTGTCATCGCTTCAGCAACTGCTTTGTGACCAGCCTTTTCAGCGATTAAACGATGCATTTCAATTGCAACTCGACGGTAGGACGGATGACCCTGTGGTGATGAGCGCAATTCGAGCATATGGATGGCTTCGCGGGCGTTGAATTGCATGACATAGCGCAAGCGATATGCCATGGCCACCGCATACGGTGCCTGACTCGGATAATCGCTCAGTAGTGCGTCGTAAAGCGAACTTGATCTCTCCATTGCCTCGTCAAATTGCTGACCCAAACCCGCTTCAACAATTAGTTCAGGTCGAACAAATCCGTGATGCGGCGTCAGTCTCTGCCATTCAATCGTCAGAAGTCTGTGACGTTGTAAATCGCGAAAGGCACCGTAGTCGCCCAGAACGTCGAAGCGATAATCAATTCTCTCGAAAGCACGACCAGGTTTATGACGTCGATTCTCACGGTTGCCGACATAGGCCCGAATTAGCGCAACACGTTGATCGTGGCTCAACTGTTGCACTTCTCTACGCAGTTGAGACTCTGGCAAATGAGAACTCGAGTAACAGATGGCTGCCAGCAATTTCTCTTCTCCATCCGGATCAAAGTCAGTCAGAACAACTTCTTGCGACTCGCTGGGGTCAAGCGCTCCAAAATATTCGTCAACCAAATCGACGGTCGCCTGCTCACGCTCAGCAAGATATTCGGTCCAACGCCCTCCACGATCGGCAACATCAACTCGCCGCAAAAAGCTTGGCACGACTTTTCTAAGCTCTTCAAGCATCAAGTCGGCATAGAGCCTCGCCTCGGGCAATTGGTGACCACGCATTCTCATTAGCAAGGCCTCGTAACCTTGCCCCGTGCCGTAGATACCCAGATTTGAAAGTGACGCTGCCGGCAATACACCTCTAACAGCGTCAAGGCCCTTTGCTCGTGTTGCTTGTTTGAAGACGAAATCTGAGACGTTTGAGTCGCGTTTAACGGTCTTGCGTATATATGCCGTCACTGATTCGACCATCGACGAATATGAATCAAACATTCGATCCATGTCGCCGACATAACGTGTACCGAACGGCCCGTTCAAAATATCGGCATCTCGGTAGAACCGATAACGACCGCCGAGCCGCGCGTCGTAATTTATGTATCGCGTGCTTTGTTCGAGATAACTCATCAATCTGCCACGTTCAAGAATTTTCGTAAGCAAATTTGATGCCTGCTCACAGGCAAGATGCACACCGCCCAACTGGGCAACACTGTCGTCGCCGTATTCGACAAATACTTTCTCGTATAGATCTTCAGCACGCTCAAGCCCAATTGTCGCGTCGACGCCTATGTCACCACTCAAATCAAGGTCATTGACAAATTCGTCCAAGAAAAGACGGCGCAGACTTTTCGAACTGCGACTGTATCGAGCGAACAGCGCACCCTTGACGACTTCTGGAAGGTTTACGAGAGCAAAAACCGGACCGTCGAGATTCGTAAAATAGCGACGAAGAATCTCGCGTTCATCTTCGCCGAAGGACTCTGGCACATACACCGTCACGGCGCGTTATCTTACGAGTATCCACGTGCGAGATGCGGGATTGCCGAATTTGCGCAGAATTGAGGTTAAAAATAACTCAAATTACACCAGCAGGCACTTTGCCATCACCAAATGCCAATTTGACATCGGCCTGCAGTTCGCTCGAAAGCCACATATCGATCGCCGTCATCGCCATGATTTTTGCACCTTCGACGATCGCTTTGCTGGCCTCATCGCCCTTGGTGAAGTCGGCGAATGCCGCACTGTGTAGCGAGACGCCACTTGGGGCAACCTGCAACATCGGATGAATTGAAGGCACTAGATAGCTGATATTGCCCATGTCGGTTGATCCGCCACCGGTGCCGGGTAGAAACTCGCTGGTCATTCTTCGGCCGAATTGCTCGGCATTTCGAATATAACTTTCAAGCAATGGAATATTGTCAACCAAATCTGCAAACGGATTCTTCTGCCAGTCAAAAGAAACGGTGCAGCCGGCCGCGATCGCTCCACCTTCAAGACACTTCGTCACGCGATCTTTCAACGGCTGCAACGATTCGATTGTCGGTGATCGCACGTACCAATCCATTTCGGTTTCGCGTGGCACAATGTTTGGCTTCTCGCCTGAATTGGTAAATATCCCGTGAATGCGCTCTGTTGGCAGAATGTGCTGCCGTAACGCTGCGACATTCATATAACCAAGCACGGCGGCATCAAGGGCATTTCTGCCCTTGTGAGGCGAAACTGCTGCGTGTGCTGCCAAGCCGTGAAACTTCACGAACAAGTTTTGAATCGCGATCGCGTTCATTCTCGCAAGATCGGCATCAGCGGGGTGAATCATCATCGCCGCGTCAATGTTTCTGAACGCTCCCTTTCTTGCCATCTCAATTTTGCCGCCACCACCTTCTTCGGCTGGTGTGCCCATCAACGCGAGATTTCCACCGCATTGTTCTGCAACTGCACTCAATGCAAGACCTGCACCAAGACCAGCCGTGGCAATAATGTTGTGACCGCAGGCGTGACCAATACCAGGCAATGCGTCGTATTCGCACAACACTGCAACTGTTGGGCCGTCGCCACCGTTAATTCGCGCGTCAAAAGCGGTGTCCAGCTCGAAAGCGCCGCGGGTTACGTTAATTTTCGAGTCGGCAATGTAATCAGTCAAAATTTTGTGAGCAAAGTGTTCTTCAAAATTTGTCTCGGGCTTCTCATGAATCCGTTGGCTTATGTCGATCAAGTCATGTGCGCGCGAATCAATGTCACGACAGACAACACTTTTCAGTTCGTTGATTTGTTCAATATTTGAGCTTTTGGTCATAAGCCAATATTAATCGTCACCAGTAAAGACTCACGGCGTCGGGTACAATAACGAAGCGACAACTACTGATTCTGCCAACGTTTTGACCTTCAATAAAAAGGTAAGGCACTTCGCTACAGTCGGCCGAATACTCAGTGGCTTGGTGATAACGAATATTTGGGTGTGGCAAGTGGGTGCCTGATTTCATTCGCCGAATCGCGACCATTCGCTGACGAAATTTGATTCTCTCTTGAAATTCGATCACATCGAGTCGTCCGTCGTTTGGGTGGGCGCGTGGTGCCCAATCGCGCTTTTTGTCGAAAGATGAGTTCATCACGCCGACTCTTACACCATGCAGTCTGCTTTTCCCGATAAAGGCGTTACCGACAAAATATCGGTGAGATTCAATATCTGAATTCTTCGCAGCTCGATTCTCAACTGGTGTAAATATCGCCTGAATCAAATCAAACTGGGTCTTTAGAAGAGTAGAACTCCCAAGGTTCGCGCCCTTGATACCCAATGCTCGTGCCATCACAGAATGAACAATCGCCAAATTGATCGGTGTGATTGAGGCATCAAACAATTGGGTGATTTTCTCGCTTGCCGCAAAGTCGTCGGCGACAACCTGTAGGTCGCTAGGCCGCTGCGAGTAATGACCCCATTCTCGGCCCTTCTTGATCGTCACAAACCGCCCACCGATGCTCCTTGTGATGCGGCGACTACGCCGCGCAACAATGAATTGGCCGCCTTCTCGGCATTGATCGCGGTTTGGGGATTGGGTGCGATCAACGCGATTTGTCGAAGTAGATCGATAAGTTGCTTAGTTGTTCGAACAAAATCACCCGCGGTTAAATCGTCATTCAATATGTCGATCAAATCACATCCACTCGCCCACTCGAAGATGATTGCCATCAAACCGGCATCAACGTCACGATGGGGTGAGATGCCTGAGGCATTCTCATCTTTAGAAATCTGTTTACTTAATTCGTTAATCATCTTCCATCTGCCTTGCAGCGACTTTGGAATTTCGGGTTTTGGCGGTTCTTCGGCTCGACGAAACTCGTATACGAAAACGCTCAGCAACGAGGCAAGCTCGGCTGCCGATAAATCATCAAATAATCCGCTGCTCAAAGATTCGGCGACCACCAGATCGAGTTCGTGAAATATTCTTGACAACGAGCGTCCTTGATCGGTCAGTTTCCAGCTCGCAACGTAACCTCTACGCTCCATCAAACGAACCAAATCATCAAACTTTGCGCTAACTGATTGAACTGACTGGTCAATTTTGCTTTCCATCAGTTTCACCTCATTTTCAATTCGGTCAGCAGATTTTGCGGCAATCAGTCTTCTCTTCAAGTCTGGATCATCTGCGACAGGGTGCTGTCGAAAATCAACGCTCGAATCTTTTACGCCCGAAACTTTTGCTTTTGTTCGCTGAACTCGTTGGGCGACTTCTTTGAGAAATTTCGGACTTGATCGAGGAAACGAATCTGGCAACTTTATAAAACCGATCGCTTGTGGGGGCAAATCAAAATCGCCCGCTTGGAGATTTAGAAGTGCCTTACTAGCGGTGATCAATGACAATTTGGTGCCGTTTGCTCGCTGTGCAGTTGCGATGACTGCAGCCTTGCCATTCTGCCTTGGAATTTGAATCAGATCACCAATACTCAGTTGGTTGATCGCCGCTTCAATCTCATTGGCATCTGGACGCGAAGTCGACGACCTGCGATATTCGTCGATATCACCAAAAGGGCTCTTGGCTTGCTCGCGAAGTCGCTCCAACTCTTTGCTTCGTCTCGCGATTCGTGCCTGTATCTCGACAACATCCCGACCGCTTTGAAACTGTGCGAACGAAAGATTAAGCAAATGGTGTGCTTCTTGGCGCGAGTGAGTTTGAATCAAATTTGCCGCCATGTTGTACGTCGGTCTAAATGCCGAAATCAATCTGAACGATCGACTCATGGCCAGGGCGGCGACCTGGTCAAAGCCAACAAACTGATTCCAAAGCACGAGTGCGTGACCTACCGTGTCGATGCCGCGTCGGCCGGCTCGACCCGTCAACTGTGTGTATTCGGATGCTTTCAAAGGTTGGTGATGTTCACCGGTGAATTTGGTGATCTTCTCGATAACAACTGCCCGAGCCGGCATATTTAATCCAACAGCCAATGTCTCAGTCGCAAAGACAAGGCGGACCAATCCTCTGATGAAACATTCTTCGACGATTTCTTTGAATGCGGGCACAAGACCTGCGTGATGAGAGCCAATTCCAGATTCAAGTTGATTGGCGAATCTAGAAAAGTTCAACGCCGCGAGATCATCGTCGCTGAACATCTCGACTCGGCTGTCGACAATTTCGGCGATCTCTGCCCGCTGATCAGAATTTGTCAGGCGAATGCCGCCTCGCAAACAAGCTTCAGCCGCCTCGTCACACTGATTGCGACTAAAGATAAAAACAATTGCAGGCAACAAGTCTTCTCGTTGTAATAGGTCGACAAGTTCGACGCGATTCGGGGTGAATAATCGCGAGCGTTTTCGTGGCATCGAAGAACGATTCGATCGACGGTTGCCACCAAACGAAGTTCGAGGCCCCCCAGATGCCGATTCGGACTCGATTTTCGAAACCTGACGGTTTGGAGCCCCATCAACGATTGTCTCGAAAATCTTCACTTGATGAGTCGCAGCATCTCCGACCACAAAATGATTGACCAACTCAACTGGCCGTTTGTCTTCTACTATCGGCACTGTCTTTCCGCGAACTGTGCTTAGCCACTCGGTCACTTCGTTTGCATTCGATACCGTTGCCGACAGACATACAAGTTGCACGGTTGGCTCAAGGTGAATTATCACCTCCTCCCAAACCGGGCCACGATAAGCGTCCTGCAAAAAGTGCACTTCATCCAGAACAACCACACTCAATTTTTCGAGCGCGTCTGATCTTGCATAGATCATATTTCTCAACACCTCGGTTGTCATCACCAAAATTGGGGCCGATGGATTGATGCTGTTGTCGCCCGTTAATAGACCGACGTCATTTTTTCCGTAATGCGCGACGAGATCATTGAATTTTTGGTTCGATAACGCCTTAATTGGTGCGGTGTAAAAGGCGCGATATCCTTGACGACGAGCAGCTTCAATCGCGTACTCCGCGACAAGTGTCTTGCCTGAACCAGTTGGTGCTGCGACCAGCACCGACTCTCCACGATCTAATGCGTCTAGCGCTTCTAACTGAAACTTATCGATCGCAAAGTCGTACCTAGCAATCAGTTGATCGCGACTCGGCCTAGTCATCGAATGAAAATAGTTAAAAATCGTTACGAGAGCGTTTGCGTGTGGCGATAAAGCCGATCAATATCGCAATGAAATATAGGAATGTCAACGGCAAACCCAACGCCATCAAAGTTATTGGGTCACCACTTGGGGTGATGACGGCAGCAACAAAGAAGATTGCAACGATCGCGATTCGCCATTGCTTGAGCAAGGTTCTTGGCGTCAAGACACCGACGAGTTGCAGAAAAACGATCAGTAGTGGAGACAAAAACCCGACGCCAAAAGCGAGAACCATCAAT
>Ga0214917_10002437_pt1 | contig 22576 bp, 62 predicted proteins | sample LL_1208_BB_MetaG_FD_177983 | JGI IMG/M metagenome (GOLD analysis project Ga0214917, IMG submission 177983) | Freshwater microbial communities from Lake Lanier, Atlanta, Georgia, United States - LL_1208_BB | ecosystem: Environmental > Aquatic > Freshwater > Lake | place: USA: Georgia | collected...
AACGAATAGTTAAGAATATCTTTAATAGCTTTAATTTCTACTTCGCCTAGTTCTGGATATGAAATCCCACCACCAGTTTTAGGAAGGCTGATCGTAAAACCGCCTCTGGCTTTTTGGGCGATATTCAACAGTGGTTTGCCGTAATGAGTTGTATTTTCATGATTGACGGTTGCTGCTTTGTAATATGTTTTGATCATAATTACCTCAAATTGGTAGAGCGGAGCTCTTCCATGATTTTGTTAATTCTTTGAATACTTTCTTTAATGTTCTTCAGCCGAGCAGCCATTTCTGGCGATACTTCGGTTTCGGTTAGTGTGTCTGTTACTGTTTTCGATTCTTTAATTGTATCCAGCATTCTGCTTTTACGATACTCTTCAAAATCAATAACGTTGCTCATACAACCTCCACGTCTTCGACGAGTTCTGGAAACTTGTTTTGCAGAGCGGCAAAAATAACACCATATGTTGTCATAAGGCTACTTGGACAATTAGCACACGCGCCAATCAATCGGATTTGCAAAGTTTTGCTTGATGGATTGTAACCAGTAACCTCTACCGACCCCCCATGTTGGTTTAGAATTGGTACAATTTCGGAATCAACAAAGTTAGTAATTGCATCCATATCATTCTCCTTTTAGCGAAACGTGAATATCAGTTTTGTACAAACCGTCACCGGAAAGAATAAATCCCGGAGAACATGGGCAATTGCAACCTGCGTATTGACTCCACCTAGCTTTTGTTCCTTCTGGCAATTTAAGCTCTTGGATAACTTTTGGAAGAATCCGTTTGCGATAAAGTGCTTGCGGTCTGTCGCGTCGATTCATTAAATTTTCTGCTAGGGATTCTTCAGAGTGGTGTATAAACACCCTTGTGTTTGAATATCGTGCGGTATGACGGCGCTTTGTTATTTCCATTACATTTTCCTCCTTTACTTACTTATCGGAGGTTTGTTTTCTAGCTTTAGCTTTTTCGGATAAAAAATTTGTCATTTTTATGGTGATAGCAGAAAGCCTGTTCAAATCATAATCGTTCACGTTTTCAGTTGTAGGTGCGGCAGATGCGGGTAGTTGTACTATTTCTTTTTCTGCGTCTTTATAAACCAAAACAGTCCAATTCATTTCTTGTTCATTGAATTCCCATACGACTTCAATTCCTGTTTCGTCATGGGTAAAAGAAAAATAACGATTGTCTTCGGAAGATATGGATTTCATAGCAAGGGTTCGAGCTCTGTTTTAGGTTCAAAACAAACCATAAACTCTTGTTTATCAATCAGCTTATCTGATTCATTTGTTCCATCATAAATAGATTTTTCGATATAACCATAACACTGAAGTCCCCGCAGATTGCAGTAATTCATACAAACAACTTGTCTGCTGATAGGCTTTTGGCGTCTTGTTGTTGTTGGTATTAACAATACTAGACCTATCATCAAAACATATTTAATAAATCTAATCATTTTTAATACTCTTATTATTTAATTCTAACTGTGGTTGCATCTTTTTCGAGAACGTGCTTTTTAAACGCCTTACCAATAGACTCAGCAGAAAAAACCTTTTTGACTGTACTAGCCGGAATATCTTGATATAGGTAAAGGGATTTATTATGGTACTCTATCAGCAAGGCTTGCGTTTCTTCGTTGTAAAAATAACTTGCAATGACGCTAGAATCAACTTTATTCATTTTCATTTTTATGAGCCCTCACACTTTTGATATAGTTATCAAAATTTTTAGCAATAGATAACCAAATAAGAATAGATCCAATGCCCTTTAGTACACCCGCAAGAATAACAAGAAATAGCAATGTGGATGTTTCCATTATTATTTTTCCACGTGTCTACGTTTGCTTGGAGTGGGTGTTTGCGCAATTTCTGGGTTAGGGCAGTGCGGCTCCGCTGTTACAGGCTTGTCGCGCTCTGGTTTTACTCTTTCATTTTTATCTACCGGCTGCACGCAGAATTTAGTTTCTGTTGATGATTTTTTACCAATTTCTCGATCTTTATATCCAACAAAAAATAGCGAAGAAATTGCAATAACTAATCTAAACATATCTACCTCATTCAAAATATTCTTTTGCCCAACCGTTTTCTGTTGTATACCAAACTTCTTTAATATTATTATGTTTAATAATTGATTGACAACCCGAACACGGTCTAGCCATACCAAGTTCTCCGTTACGTTTGATTCGAGCGACAACTAGGATGAATCCTTCAAGTGATTCAACCGAATTTTTAGCTCTGATAATTGCTTGCATCTCAGCGTGTACAGTGACAGGACGGCCATAGAACTTTGACAGAGGATGCGTTTTAGCGTTGTTGGTACCTACACTAATTAGCCTCTTTTTTGCAAAGATCGCCGCTCCCAGCTTATATTGATAGTCTGTGCTTTCCATTGCTGCTGCGATTGCCGCTCGAAACTGACTTGGCATTTTTGTCATAAAAAGAAAAAGGCCGGGGATTACCCGACCAGTTCCTTTGAGCGACGTGCTGAGGCTCTTTTTGAGCTTTCCTGAACTCGCCCTTCTTTAGACGAAGAGAACAGTCGGGTCTTCCCATTCTGTCCACCCCACGATGCATCAATTAGATTAACGCCGCAGAATGCGCTGTATGTTCCGCAAAAACGTTCGATCAGCGATGTAGCGCGACCCTTTGAAAGTCCTGTGCTTACGAGCATTTGCTGAAGAGTTGAATTAGTCACACCTTCTACTGGAAGGTTAACAAAAACTTGATAGGCTGCCGAAGGCAGTTTCGATGAAACTGATTCTCCAGTTTGGCGATTAGTGTAAGTGACGGTAGCAACGGAATCATTGTGGGAAACAGTCAACATATTTATCTCCTTTTTGATTGACTAAAATAGTCTTAAACGGTAATCAATTTACTGAGTATTATTTCTGAAACGGACTATCATCAATGCTCATCAAAACTTTTTTGCCATCTGGTCGAACGCATTGTTGTTCAAATAGAAAGCTGCCCTCCGTCAAAGTTAGTGTGATTAAAAGAGTTTTCTGTTGTCCCATCATTGCCAAAACTGCCTCGTCATTAGTATCTTTAATAGGCAAAACGAACAATGGTTTAACTTCGTCTGCTAGAATTGCAATGCGTGTATTGCAGCTCATTTTTGACTGGTGCAATCTGTTTGCAACTCCATTAGAAACTAATACTGTCAAGCCTCCAAGCAAAACTAACAACCCGGATTTTAACCCTGGATTCATATAAACACCTCATCAAAAAATTGGGATTTCTTTATCATCAACTACATTATGTTCATCTGCAAGAACAAAACTCAATATCAAATTAAATAATTCGTTCTGTAGCCTATCCCAATTTGTGGCGTATGTTTTTTCATCGAACAAATAAGGACTCATCATCATTTTTGATTCTGGACTTGCGTGGCCCAAATCTAACAGACAGTGGCCTAGCTCGTGGAAAATCAATCCACGTTCTTGCAGGCTGCCAACTTTTGTAATGTTTCTTTTAATTTCCACTCTTCGCGTATTTCTCGTCCACCAACAGATACCCGCCACCATACCATTTGGGTCAGTTTCTTCATCAAACTTATCCACAAAATTAATAGAACTAATTTTTTTCAAATTTTCGCCGCATCTGTTTGCGGCGGTTGTCTGCAGGCATATTCCGTAAAAATGCTTCATATACTCTGATAAATACTGATCGCTGGCCTCCTTCTGTTTTGTTGTTACGGTTACGGGATCACTTTGTTGTTCCACTCCACAACCAATCAAAACCATAGCCGACAACAACGATATGAAAAATTTCATTGGAGTACACCTCAATTAGTAGTTGTGTAGTATTCCTTTTGGAGAACCACAAACAATCCACCCTCTTTTTCTTTTGACTTTAGCTCATCAATAAGTACTTCAATCTCGTCTCTTTGCGTAATAATTTTCTCGAGTTCTGCAACAAGCTCTTTAGGAAGTTCATTTATTGTGGTCAAATCAAACCCTCCCTCTTTAAAACTTTTTCAATTTGCTCTACATCTTCTAGTGTAAGATCATCGCTATTATTATCTTTGGGATCAATACCAAGGTAATCAAACGCACGATTAAACCGAGCATCAAGTAGTTCGTCTTCGGTTAGTTTGGAGGCGTCGATATACCATCTCGTCTGTTGTGTTACCGTCGTAAGAACTTCTTCTTGGACATCCTCTTTTACTTTTCTCTGCCCTTTGCTATTAAGCATTTCTGTTTTTTGTACGGGTGAAAAATCCGGTGCATTATCATTAAATTTAAAGTGGCGTTTACCGTCAATATTTACACCAATCAAAAGAGCACACCAGCCATTGAAATTTGAAAACCCGAACGTATATTTTTCAATAATCGCAGATGCTTTTCCGCTCCTTCCCCCTGCGGTGCTAACGCCTAGAGCGGTAGCAATGATGCGTTGCAGTTCACCGTTATTGACTGGTTCAGCAATCACAGAGATTGCGTCATAAACATTCCGATCAATCTTTGTGGTTTTAGTTTCATCACCGGTGTTCTTTTGAATAACAACTTTATTGTTGTCGTCAGTATAAAAAACCTTAAAGCTCATGGGATTTCTCCTTAAACCAATTCTTCAGGAACAAGCACGATCAAAGGGCGGTTTTCTTCAAACTCTGCATGGATTTCTGCTGCGCGATCATTTGTTTCGAGAACATTATCAATAAATGCACTTGCAGTTTCAGCAGAAACTTTGCGCCATCCACTCTTTCCACTTTTTCTTTTAATGAGTGCTTCGAAACATGAGTCGCCATAATCAACATCCCTCATTCTTACTTTGGTGTAAGCGCAGTTAATGTCACCCACAGTGAAATGTCCGTTGCTCATCAAGGTGTACGCCTTGTATGTGAAATTGCTTTCCGCTCCACTCTTACTGTTGGTAGCTTTCTGAACCATGCGAACACCGAGTACAGAAACTTTATTAACTGTCTTCATTACCACTGCTCCTTTGCTGTTGGGTGGCATTATACTTATCGGAACTTTGGAATCTAACTTTATAGGAAGTTGGAAACAAATTGCTCAAGTTTTTGGTTGGAAAAGTTCTCCTTATCAAAATGTGCAATAGTAAGCAAGAAATTAAGCATCATTTCGCGGTCGTGCGATGTGGCAAAGAACGAAGCTTGTGATCGAGTTTTGCAATCAGTGTAATGCAGGTTCTTAAAAACCTCTGTAGGATCACATTTTAGATTGCCGAAAGCCGCAAACGGGCCGAAGATTGGTGGACAGTTTTTATTCTTGAGTGTAAGCTCTGCAACTTTCTTATACCTATCAAATACAAACACAACATCACATTTTGTAAGATCTTTTTTGGAAGTTTCATAAAAATAGCCTCTCCCCAGACCTGGATCAACTCTTCTTGTTTCTTCTAAATTCCAATAACAAAGAAGCTCGTGTCCAACATAGATAGGTTCATGGTATTTCATGATTAACCCCCTTATATTTACTTATCGGAGCTTTGGAATCTAACTTTAGGGCCAAAAGTTTTTAATATATCTATCTGCAAAATCATCCGCATCTTTTTCGGCTATTTCTTTATCTTTATCATCGCGGCAATAGATATAATCTAAATACTTTTTGTTATCTGCCTGCCATGCGTGGCGATATTCATGTGCAAGTATCCAAGCAACTTTTTTGATAGAGCGCGGATAATAAATCTCGCGGTCAGTTGATGCACAAACGTATATCTTTCTTTGTTTTGCATTGCAACAACCGTCTGTTTTTTTATTGATCCACCGTACAAACTCAACTTTCCACCCCTTCTCTTTCAGACGAAGGAGGAGGGGCTTCACGGCTGGATGGTTTCGGATTTCTTGCTTGTACTTTACAGTCCATCTCATTTCTGAAACGTCTTTGAAAGAAGTTTAATGAATTGGGAAAAGTCAATATTAGTTGGCTGTTCTACTTGCTGGCCGTTAACTTCATAAACTACTTCATGCTGGAGAGCGCGATCATTTACACGCAATGTTGTTTTATCTTTATGAGCACGCTTGACTGTTACTGTACGCTTTTTTACATTAAACTCAAGGTACTCGTAGCTAAAACCTTCAACTGCGCGAATCAACTTTCTAAAAACTACTGCTTTCTTCATGTCGTACTCCTTTTTTGTTAGTGGCCATATATTTATCGGAACTTTGCAATCTAACTTTAGTCGTAGCCGTAAAAATAATAATCATCGTCATAAGATGAATAGCGTTTTTCTTCCACGGGCTCGTCCTGTTTTATTGTCTCCTCCTGTTTTGTTGCTTGCTCTTGTTCTTTTGGAAAGAAAGCTTCATAAATTGCTGGACAGGCTGAAACGATAGTCAACAAATCTAAAACATTAGGACAAGGCTGGCCTTTGAGCCAAACAAGGCCGCCGTCTTCGTCTTGCCCAACGGCAAGGCGTTTCTTTTGTTTCTTGTTAGATTCATACATTTCAGTAAATGGTGGGTTGTCGTTCCAGTTTTCAATGAAAAACCTAATGTGTGTTACAAAAGACTGATAATCTGGAATAATTTTATTTAGATATTTTGCCGTGTGATAATGTTGACCCCCACCCGCCGCCAGTTGATCTTTTATGTTTGAAGATAAGATTGTCCAGGATTTATCTAATGTTTCCGAGGGCACTCTGATTTTGATGTCGCCTTGAAAGTCAATATATTTCATTCAAACTCCTAATTGGTAAATTTCAAACTTATTCTTTTTACAGTAAATGACGGGCAAATCAAGCATTACGTTTCGTTGGTAAGTATATTTATATGTTAAGCCTTCAGCAGTTAAATCTCGCCGCACCGTGATATATGCCTTTCCGTTGTTTGATAATAAGGCTTTTATGTTATTTAAAACTTTTTCTTGTTCTAAAACATCCATAACATTAAGAACGAATGTACACAAAACGGTGTCAAATTTGCCTTCTGGCATTTGAGGACGCCAATAGGGATCATATCCCTCGGCTTTTAGTTCTTCGCAATCTTTACCACGGCCACATCCATAATCAAGAATGCGACCATTCAATAGCTTTTGTTGTCTCAGGAATCGGGCCGGAGCAGAAATAGAATTGCGTTTAATTGCTGTCTTATGACTGTTATTCATACGCTCTCCATAAGCTGCATCATAAACTTTTGGCGAGTTTCTTCGGAGAAATGTCTTTTTGTGATAGGAAGAATGCGAATTACTTCTTGCATTTTTGCTAAGAAAATTTCTTGGTTTTCGATCAATCTTCCTTTTTGCGCGTATCCCCAATACGTCACAATGTGGCCATTTTGTTCAAAAACATTTTTCATGTTAACAAAAACATCATAGCCAATACGCGCACTGCTATGAGTAAACAACAAAACCGTTTTTTCTTGCCAGCCATCTCTAGCAACTTTCAATTCGTCAGAAGTTGGTATCAATGGGTTGCCGGGTGCTAAATATCTGCATTCATTTATTTCTATTCTATAGACTCGTTTATTGCGCTGTTGATAGTCCCTTAATATTTTTACTTTATAGCTGCCGATCATCGTAAACCTCCGCTTATGTTTACTTATCGGAGTTTTGGAGTCTAACTTTACATAAAAGATGCCAGTTGGCGCAATAAACTATCACGTGTTTTTTCAGAAAAAAGACGTTTTTGTATAGGAATTTCCATGATTCCGCTTTTGACCTTCATTAGTAAGGTTTCGTGGTCAAGCAATTCATGAGTCATATCTGGGTGGCCAAAAAATCTCAGTGTATTTTCAGGAAACAGCTTATACATCTGCTCCAGTAGTTCATAGCCCACTCTGCGATTGTTAGTATAAAGTTTGATGACTGGTCTTTCTGTATATTCTTTAATGCCGGGATATCTTTCTTTTCCAGTCGCAAAACATTCTGATATTTCAATCAAATACTGCCGTTTATTTGGTTCACTATGATCACGAAAAACTGTGAACCGATAACCACCATTCAGCATAACAACTTCCTCCTGTTATATTTATCGGAAGTTTTTAATCTAACTTAAATAAATTCCGCCATAGATTTAAACAATTTTTTTCTTTTTCGATCAGAATAATTCAAACGATTTGCGGCATCAGTCAACGCCCAAATAACATCTTCAGAACAGATGTGTTGCATTTGTTCTGGAGATTCAATCTCTGAATTATGCTTTTCGATGGGATCTACTTTAATTTGGTATGATTTTGCAAAAAACAAAAAGAAGGTTTTAAGCTCTTTCTTGTTGGAAAACTGTATCCTGAACAAAAGATTTTCGTTCTTTTGTGTATTATCTTTTATTGAAATATTGAAACCGTATAAGAAATATTGATATTTATCGTAATAGACGCCCGAACGGGATTTGGCAAAATTAGATTCACTAACCGCTACGCAATAATTGAAACAGTAGTCGCTCCACCTGCGTTTGCCCCAAGAATCGCTTACAAAATCAATGTGATGCCTTCCCATAAATTACCTCAGCTCAGTATTGAATGGGCCGCTAGTTTTCTTACTTTATCTGCTAAATCTTCTCGGTTATGCTTTTCTAACAAAACTGCCAATTCTTCTGCTGATTTAATATCTAAACACGTAAATTCTTCTGATTCGATCAAGGCAATACTTTTTACTTTTACTCTTACTTCTTCGTTATTTTCATCAACCGCAATGATAGTAATCATTTGATTATCCTATTAAAATAAATTATCAACACTATCTTTATTATTCAAATAATAATAATTATTTCTGCGTTTTTCTTCCAATTCTTCCTCCTCAATTTGGTCTTGAACTTCAAGTATCCGCATAATAATGTTTGCATTGTTTTGTTTAGAATCAAGGACTTCTTGGATAATGAAACCTTCGTGTTCACGGGGGTCAATCCGTCCCGCATGTTCAAGAATTTTAACCAGTAGCTCTCCGTCACTTGCATTGTCGCGAACATCAATTTCCAATGTTATGGGCAGAGCGATGGCAACAACCAGTTTTCTCACAACACACCTCCCGCTTACATATACTTATCGGAACTTTGGAGTCTAACTTTAGTTAAAAATTATTCATATAACTATCAATAACTTTTTGGCGATTCTTTTTGCTAAAAGTTCTTGGCGGAAGAGAATCAAGAGCGCTTTGTAGAATTTGCAAAAACTCTTCGTCCGACAAAAACTCTTTTGAGTTTCTGATAAAATCACCGGGTTTATCTTTAAAATGGTATCCCCATTTTGATTCTGTCAAACCATTTGGTAAAAATTTTTCAATACTGTGCCAAATCCTTGAAGCTGTAGGCCAGTTGCTATCAACCGAAAAAACAATTTTTCTTTGCATGTTAAACTTTCTAATAAGAAAGTCAGTAGTCCCGTAATAATATTCACCCTCACCGATCTCACCAGACGTAGTTTTTGCCCATTCTACATCGGCGTCTTCAGGAGAAAGTCCGGTTGTAAAGTCTTTATAGCAGACTAAAGTATATTTATACGTTGTATTTTTGTTTCTGTTGCGACCAATAGAAAATTGATAATAACCCTTCATGCTTGGTTTCCTCCTATATTTATTTATCGGAGTTTTAGGATCTAACTTTATATCGTTGAGGTAATAAAGTTTTGGACTTCATGAAAAGAAGATGTATCTACTAAACAGATCCATTTGTTTTTATCTTCGTATAAATGCTTTAATTCTTGTAAAAGTTCTTCTGGGGAAGAAGAATGATAAATAATTTCTGATTTTTTGAATTTACCTATCGTCCAATGCAGATTGTTTTTTGCGGGCCACATATATTCTATGTGTGCATACCCGTCTACTCCAATTGTTAACTTTTTTCCGTTCTGTAATTCAAGAGGGTTTTGCGAACGCGCAAGCCAGATTTTTTCTTGATCTTTCCTGTACCAGTTTTGTAAAAAATAATAATTCATCGTTTGATCTTGTATGTTAGTTTGTTAGGTTCAATCTTAACCACTTCGGCAGCACGATCAAACCTTTCTAGATCTTCTTCGATTTCGGATCTAAACAAACCAGTCAATAGCTCAACTTCATAAATATCAGTAAATCTAAAATCATCTAACCGGCTTTCAACTAATTTGGCTCGATTAAAATCAACCATGTTTTTAAGTTTCATCTTTTATAATATCCTCATATGGATCTTCTATGAATGGATCTAAATTTGTATTCATTATTTTATCCATAAAACTATTTGAAGCTCTGAACGCCATCTCTCGAATTTCGTCATCATTGCTGGAGTAAACTTTTACAAATTCATCTTTTTCGTATTGTTTGACAAAAGCGTTTGCCATATCTAATACCCATAGTTCTCGAAAAGATGGATATTTTTCAAATGTTTCTCGCACTTCTTTTAATAAAGAAGCATAGATTGAAATAGTAGAAAATCCTACTTCTGTAAGAGGCTTGCTAACCATAAAAATGCAACCACCCAAATCATGATTTTAAATAAGAAAACGCCAAGATTAAATACAAATTCTGGTAATTGGGCTTCGGTTTGATCATCATCATTATCTTGCATTGCTTCTCCTTTTGCTAGGGCAACAATGTTTAGGTAGGAATTGCTCCGATGTATTTATCGGAGCTTTGTAATCTAACTTTAATTTATTTTGGGTTAACTGGACCTTTTTGTTGATTTTGACTACCCTTACCGCCCCCCTCATAGACAAGAGGACAGGCTTGCTGCTTAGTTTCTTCGATAGGCGGAGCAGAAACTAATTCTTGAGAGCATGTTACCAAAACAATTTTGTCTGCTGCTTTATTTTTGATAGCTTCTTCGCCAACAAGATACCAATCGTTTGAAACTTTTTCTTGTAGTTCTTTAAGAGTTAGGCCCAAACGAGCGGCTGTTTGTGTGTCAATCACTTCTACAAGTTTTTTGACAAACGAAATTTGAGCGTCCATTGGTCTAAGTTTGCCTTGTGCTCCGCCACTTACCTGATGCTGCATCAATGTGCTTGTTGGTGATAAAAATCTATCATCACAAGCAAGCTGTAGAAAATAAAATGCCATAGATGCGGCATCACCAACCAAACAGGTCACATGCAGATTTGGATTTGCAGCTTTTGCTGCTCTAACGGCTTCAATCGCTCTGATGCCATCACCGACACTCCCGCCGGGAGAATCAAGATAAATAGTAATGTTATCGCTTTTTTGATTTAAAAATTCTTTGATAAATCTAGAAACGCTCTCGCCAGTCACTAGGTCGGTAAACCGAACAAAAGAACCTGGCCTAAGAACCACAACATCTGGCTGTTTTGGCAATTCTGTTTTTGCTGTTGAAACGGCAGAAATGCTCAAAAGACTAAAAGTGACAAGTTTCTTGAAACTATTCATAAGAACGTTCATAATATTCTCCTTATTAAACCAAATTAACAAGAAGAGATGTTAAAAACAAGGTTAGAAATTTTCTTCCAGTTCATCTTTTGACAGAAAACCACCGCTTTTATGCAGATATTCTAAAAAATCACACAATCTTTCTGCCCTATTTTGTATTTGACGACTAGCTAACAGCATTTCTATACTGTCTTTGCAGTGCAAGTTATCGGCTGATATAGATAGTTCGTGTATTTTGTTTCTTATGTTTTGTTTAATTTCTTCGATTGTTAACTCTATTTGCATACCATGCTCCCAAAAAACTTATGATGAAGGCATAAACAAAAACTAAAACTGTCAAAACTATTGATGGGATGACAAATACCATAACCACCTCAAATACGACTTGGGTCTAGGATTAACAACAGCTTTTCAATTTTTTGGATCAATTCTTCACGAGAAACGCTAATCTTTTCTGGATTAGGATAAATTTCATAATAAAAATTCACTTGATCGCTATCTGAAATGCTTTTCAATACTGAAATGTTTTCGGCCAATTCTTTTGCCGTATATTTTCTTGAACTATCTGGATGGTTTTCTTCGGAATAATAAAATCTAAACAACACATCTGTTTTTTCAGGAACTTTGATTACAATTTCCGCAGGATTGCTCATAAATATTCTGCTTGTATTGATGGTAGGGTAGGTTTCCAACTTCATACTGTTTCCTCCGTTTACATATATTTATCGGAGGTTTTGGTTCTAACTTTAATACCATTGCAATCAATTTTTACTGTTATTTTTTCTAAAGTATTAAATCTTCCCACGGTTGTAGATAATCCTGAATCCCATTTATTATTATCTAAAAACCATCGGTAATAATATCTTTTATTTGCAAAATCAATTCTTTCTACACGAACAAAATGATTAGACTTCCATACATTAGAAGTTGGATCTACAAGCATCAAGCAATCGCCCGCTTTGTACTTACTTACTAACAAAACAGGATTGTCTTGCGGCTTGTTTGGAACTTCTGTTGGTTTATTAGAAACACATGCCGACAGTAAACCAACAAATGCTATCTTGCTAAATGTATTCAACCCATTCATCCTCATAGTTGCGAAATATCTTATTTATTAAAATAGTAACTTCGGATCTTTCCATATTCATGTCATGTATTGTTGACATATCGTAAACATTATCTTCAAGATAAAAGAGCGCGACTTTAAGAAGATCAATTTCTTTTTCAGTCAAATATTCTAGAACTTCTGAATTTTTCATAGATCACCAGCTTGCCTGATAATAAACATAGCGAATGTCTTTGTCACGGTTAATCCATTTTAAAGCCTTTTCAAAAACTTCTATTGAATACAGTCGATCAGAAGGGCTGCTTGTTCCAAAGAAAAATCCTGTTGTGAGAGGCAGTGCTTCAACCTTTACTGCTTCTAAGATAGTTTCTATTGCCTTGGCATTCAGGTAAATTTTTTGGCAATCATCTTTGCCACCCGCAAATTGTTGAACAATAAACCCATGTAGATCAGGATGCTTTCTCCAATAACCTAATTCAATCTCGATTGCAGTAATTTCAAATCCATCTTCATCCTTTTGGCGATCATTAAAAGGATTTTTAACTCCGCGAAGATACATATCAAGACCCATAAATCACCTCCCTTAAAGACTTTCTGCATAATCTTCAATTTGATATTCGTAGAAGTCGCTTTCAATTTGAAATTCATCTTCAAATTCTTGAGGCAATCCTTCAAAATCTTCGGGTTTAACTGGATATGGAAAATCCATTATCTCCCCATTATTATAGATACCAAGCGACCCCATTCCAGGTTCATTCCACAGAGCATAAACATCAAATCCCAATTCATTCATTTTGCCGTAAAATTGAATCGGTGGACTCCATGCGGTCATGAAATATACTTTGAACATATTATTTTCTTGAATAGTAACTGTGGCTTCACTGATTTCCCATTTTGTTCCCCAAATATTTGTACGGTCTTGGCCATCTTTAACTGGAGCAAACGCATTAAACAGCGAGTTTTCGTTGCACGCATCAATTGCTTTTTTGATCATCGAGCGATCATTGTGCCTAAGCGTTAAAACATTTGTACACCAGTTTGGCATTGATAACTCCTCCCGCTTACATATACTTATCGGAACTTTGGAGTCTAACTTTACAAGTTATTTCCTTTTTTGTATTTCGTTTGTTAAGAGCGTTAAAAAATCAGAATAAGAAATATCATTTTGAGGATTAATGGATTTGATTTTCAAAAATTCTTGTTCGTCTGCTAAAAGCAGCTTATGCAGGCTTTCTAATTTGTCTAAAGTAAATTCATTCTGTTGGTAGGCCGCTGAATTTGATTCAAACTGATCCGCAGTTTGTTTTCCGTATTCATTTCTTAATTCTTCAATTTCTTTTTCTGAAAAATTATGTATGGTTTTATCCAATACATTGTCTATCATTATTTTTTGACTAATTTTCTTTAAAATTAAAAATTGTGTTTCCATCAATTCTAAATTTTGAGCCGCCTTTGCAGCACAAAAAGTAGAAATTTCTGTGATAAAAGATTCGGGCAAAATTTCTTTTGAATCCATGTTTTCTCCTATTAAATTTTTTCGATGTCTCTTTGTAAGATATGTTTTTCACAAGCTACATATACCCATTCACTGCCAACCATAGAACCTGGCTCTCCGCATCTTTCGCAAGTTGTTTGGCTTCTTTTGCAGGCTTCGCTGATTAGCTCGTAATCTTCATTGGAATACAGAGCGGCATATATTCTCATAGAAGCAAACTTTTCTTTTATTTGCCTGAAATATATATCTTTATTATGAGATAACTGCTCACACAGATCCCATATAATTCCGTACCAACCTTCATTTATTTCAAATGAACACTTTCCCAATATCTTCGGAAAGGTTTCAACCAAGTTTTCATAGGTTATTTTTTCAGGTCTCATTAGTAGTCCATGCTTTTGATGGTGCGCCATGATAAATCAAGCCGATATTTGGAGAATCCCCCAAGCCCGCCACCAAGTCATCTTCGCTGGCATCGACGTATCCGGCAGCAAGCAGTTCTTCTCGAGAACCGAATACTCTGGAATGGGGTTTTGAGCGGTCGATTTCTTTATCAAACAAGCCACCTTCACTAAAAATCAGCTTAAAATTTTGCGGAACTTTGATTGCACGAAAGAATCGAACCATCTTGGTATAGGCGTAGAATCGGATGTTTGGATTGGCTTCCATGATTTGTTTCCACTTGCGCCAATAGTTAAGTGCATAGAAGTCGCCAGAATCATGAATTCTAATTACTACTTGCGTATTCTTTTTGGATGCTTTTCTTACAATTTCATTAATTTCAAGCTGCATTAGTTCTGGGAAGTTTTCCAGTGTGGTTTGAGCATACCGCCATTCATAAACAGCGGCCACATTAGAAAATCTATACGCACCTTGCTGAGCATAGCAACCATTTTCTTTGGCACAGATACCAGCAGCAGGGCATGTGATTTTACCATCTCGTGTTTTATAGGCAGTGATACCAAAATTCCACAACTGAATTTCATGTTTTTTGCCAGACTTTTTAATTTTGGCGTTTTTAGTCAAAAGAGTGGGCATAACATTTTCCTCCACTAAACCTATCGGAGTTTTGTAATCTAACTTTACAGTTCAAACGAAATTCCCAAATCATTTTTTAGTTGTTCTATATCGCTATGAATCAAAACTTTTTCTTCCCAATTATGATCAAAAGTAGGCAAGCCTTTTGCGTCTCGGATTAGTTTTTTATTTGCATCACGTTGATAGTAGCCAATTTCTCCAAGAGCTTCGACCATTTCCGTAAATCTACTGACCCACTTGATCTTCTGGTCGCCTTCTTTAACAAAAGCCCATCTATACGCTTCCATTATGACAGCTTTATTTTTCGCTTGATATATCATCATCGCTGTAAAACCCCCTTTCAATAAGCACGTTTGTAAGATGTTTTTCAAAATAAACTCGAACATCGCGTCTTTGCAATTCACTCCAACATTGAGGCAAAGAAGTTTCCAACTCTTCGATCAGCGTATCAAACAAAGTCATAACGGTTTTATATTCATTAAAAACTGATTTTTTTAATTCATTTTCTGGTACATTTAAAACAGTTTTATTGTTTGGCATGAATGTGACCCTGATTACAAGAAATATATAATTTGGAGAATTGTTTCCAACCACCCTTTGACTGCACAAAATCAATTGTTTCTTTTGCAATTTTTAAAGTTGGCCATTCAATTAAATCAAAACTTTCTGGTTTTAGATTATTTTTTATTTGAACATAGGCGTCTTCAGGGTCGGAGCCAAAAACATAGACCCCTTCGCGCATCAGGCGTATGCCGCCATTTTGAAGATTTGCTAATGATTGAGGTTGTTTAAAACTCACAATAAACAGTGTATCTCGTCGGAACATAATTCCTCCCATATATATGTATCGGAGGTTTGTAATCTAACTTTAGCTAAATAAATTTTTCGATTTGGTGGAAGATTATATGATCTTTGTGGCTTTGCCAGAATTGGCTATTGAATATATCACTAAGGTTTTCAAAAAGTTCTATGTGTTTCCAAAATCTTGGACCCGCGAAGTATTTTACTGATATATCTGGATAACGATGATAAACATATACCGCCTTTTCTTTTACATATTGTTCTGCCGATGCAAAGTCCGGTGCTTCAAATCTAAAAAAGATTAATTCTCCATACGGAAATTTCTGCAAATCAAAATTTGCAGGTTTTCTCGTTCCAAAGTCTATAGATATTCCATAGTAGTTTGGCATCAAATACCCTTTAGCAACTCTTCAAAGTCGGGACAAGCGAGGATGTTACTGCGAAGTTCTGGATATTTTTCTAGGGCCTTCATATAGGCTCTGCGATAAATAAAAGAGTGATATGGCACTATTAGCTTGTTTAGGTATTTCATAACGAAAGATCCGTACTTCAAGTCTAGACCATATAACCATTTTGGCCACGTCACATAAATATGGCGCGGCTTGAATAATTGGTAAAAAGAATAACAACCTATTGAACAATATACTCTTACTGTTCCAAATTTTGATTTAGTTTGCCGAACATTGATGCGGCCGTATTTAACAAGATAATCGCCAATTTCAGCAGCTACAACGCTGCATTGATATTCACTAATATCGTTGTTAAGTTCACATTCTTCTGTTTCCATGACCGTTTCCCTTATACCAGTTCAAGCTCAACGAAGTCGTATCCAAAATGACCCCCCATGGCCCACCCCTTTTCATTATATTCTTTTACAAGTTCTAAATTGAGTAAGTTTACTTGAGTTTGGGCTCTTTCTTTATTTGTAAATACGGGCTGACCAGCTACAAGTTCTAAAGCATCACCAATAAATACAATCACATAAACTGTCATAACTGTCTCCTACTTTGTAAGAGCAAAAATTTCTCGAAACCTTTTAGCTTTTGTTAGCGGTAAATCTCCCGCATAAACATCATAAGTTTTGCCGTTGAATTTACATTGGCTTTCTTTGTTCAGTATTTCTCTGATTTTTGTGACGGCGTTTAACGGAACTGTTTCGTCAACTAAAGCCTTGGCAGAAGTTTTAACAGGATTTGTCGTGGTGAGAACACCAGAAACAAAAATAACCCCATTGGTCTTGTAGGTTGTTGTTCTGGAACGAACATGAGGCTGAAGCATGTTTATGATTGATTGAGGGGCTAATAACTCTGGAGCCATAATTGTTGAGGCATTTGCGAGCTGCACAATTTCATCAATAACACAGTTAGTATCTCCTGCTTTATTTTGGTTGAGTTTATTTGCATCTGGAGCTATGGCTGTTGAGCCAACGGTTCCAACACAAACGCCAAGAATGAAAACAACGGCATAAACTGACATACGGCCTCCTTACTTCATGACAAGCGGATTATTTTTACGATCTAAATACATAACATGTGGAGAAAATTCTTCTTCGTGGTTTGTTTTTTCTCGGTATTCTTTATGCAATTTAATAACTTCTAACATGGCATCGCCATCTTCTAACAATGAACCCCAATCGAGCTGTTCTGTAACTTGTTGCTCTAAATAACCATACAAATCTTCAAGATCGTGGGCAAACGTGTAATATGACAATTCATTGTTTTTAGCTCTAATAAAAAACACGCGGGCGGCCATTCTTTTTGGGCTAGATTGTTTCTGCATATAACTCCAACATATGATAGCGCAATGCTTTTACGTCTCTGTAACTCCATTCCATAGCAAATGAGCTTGCCTGACGCAACCAGTTTTCGCTTTTGATGTTTTTGCCTGCCGTGACCATAACATCAACGTATTCGCAAAACACCATTTTGATTCCTCCGTTGATCCATTCTTGTTCTCCACCCAAATACCAAAATACGTTGATATAACTTGGTTTTTTATCTACTTTTGAAGTAGCAATCTGGGAAGGGTAAGGCAAATCATCGCCAATTAATTCTGTTAAAAATTTTATGACCGTTTCGTTATCGGCAGCATGAGGAAACGTGGCGACGGCTTCAATATCGTTTTTTATTTTCTCATAAAGTTTTTGCATATAACTCCATCATATATTTTTTTATTTCAAAAACTTCTTCATATTGCCAATGTTTTGTTAATAAATCATTAATCTGTTCTGGCCTATAAACATCAAAAAGGGAAAAGCCCGAAGGATAATGACTTGCGATCAAGTAAATTTCCATCCAGTCGTGATAACGAAAGTTAATTGCAACACCTAAATCATTCCATTGGACAAATATACGTTCATCTTTGGCGCCAACTTCTGGTGGCGGCAAACCATCGGATAATAGTTCAGAAAGAAACAATTTTACTTTATTTTTCTGTTCGACAATCCATCCATCTGAGCCAAGGCTATCAATTTGATTGATTAAATCTTTAGATAACATAAGAATATATTTCCATCATAAGTTTTTTGATTATTGGTAGTTCTTCGTAAGAACGATCTGTTCTAAATTCATTTAGCAGAGATTCGAAAGATGAATTATAGCCATTTATTTGTTCATCAAAATAAGCAAAAGCGGAGACCACATCGTAAGAACACTCTAGTAAAATATTCTGGCTTTCGCGAGCAATCTTATTAAACTTCCATCTTACTACTATCGGGCCAGCAGCAGTAGGGATCACATTAACTGGTGGCGGTAAATCAGTGCCTTGTAAAATTTCTTTTATAAAAAGATCAACTTTCTTTTCTAGCTTTTTTTGGTTTTCTATTGAAAATCGGTATTCCTCTGTAAGAGTACGTTCAGGCGTTTTATATTGCATTGGCATACGCCTCATTGATTAAAGTCTTAACTTCGGCAACGTCAGAAAACCGAAGGCGTCTGTATTTATCTTCGTGATAAAACACAGAAATTTCCTTATCTTCTAATCGAAATGAGATGATAAAATTTTCATCGGCCCAATTCCAAAGACATAAAAATGATGATATGGTGTTGATAGAAGAACAATTCGGCAAACCAATTTCATTATTGATAATTTTGGTTAAAAAGTTTTCAATCTGTTGTTTGTTTTCAATTTCCCGACGTGCTCTAATTTCAAAATCTCTAATTTCATTACTAATATAATAACGAACTTCTGCCTCGCTGTAGAGTTTTTTCTCTGCTACTTTAGAGGACATATGCAAATACTTCCTGCATCATATTTTTAACAGTATCTACATCGTCGTAGTTAACATTGATTACTGGAGAACGCTGTATTCCTTTTAAATGTTCTGGCATAGTTTCATGATATTTAAGACATAACACGCCAAAAATAATCTTGTCCCCACGTTCATGAAACATCATTCTCATTTGAATTGGCGATCCCCAAATCACGCATATTTGACCGCCCAAATCTCCAGTTATGCTATCTGGTTCTGGAATACCCCCCTCCATGAGGCGGGCCAGAAATTTTTCTATTTTATGTTTGTGGTTAATCTTAGCAATGTGACGACTTTCGGCAATCTGTAAGAGTTCGTTATATGACATAAGAATATATTCCCGAAATTATTTTCTTAACATGATCGTGTTGCGATAGACCATATAGTTTTGTAAATGATGGTGCCCATAGTTCGGCGTATTCATCAGCTATAATTGTCCATTCTTTTGTACTAAAACCAGGAGAGTATATTCTAAGGCTAATTTGGTCATAAATTCTTGGATCAAAACGTATTTGAATTTGTATCCGGAGTTTTGGCCAGAACCAATATGCTTCTACAATACGGTTTGGCGCAACTTGAATTCCCGGAACCGGAATCTCACTATTTTCAATCATTTTGATTAGAAACTTTTCTATGTTTTCCCAGTGAGGCTCGCGTTCAATTAAATTGAGGCGGCGTTTAATTTTTTGTTCGTTTGTCATATTTTTTTCAGCAGCAGATATATACTGATCATTCATTTTTTAGCTCTCCGTCTTCAGGCTCCCACAACGCATAATAATGCGATTCTCCAACTTCTTTTAATCCACTTTCTGGAAACAGTTGTTCTAACTTTATGTTCGGTGGCTGCATACCAAGCTGTTCGAGAAAGCCCAATAGCTTATCTGCGCCATCTTCGTATTCGAGCTTGACGCCTTCTTTAAGAATATAATTGCTTAAAAGATGAACAAGCTCGCTGCGTTTCATTATTCATCCTCCAAACTTCCCTTACATATACTTATCGGAAGTTTGTAATCTAACTTTAATTGTTTTATTTTCATTCAATGACTACATTATGCATTTAGCAAAATAAGAATAATTCCTAATAACATTATGACAATCATGGAAGCCGGAATGAAACCGAATGTAGAATAGACTGAATAAATAATTGCCGAAGGCAGAATAATCCAAACAGTCAAATTTGCAATTATCACAAAAAGAAGATACGCACCCATTACTAGAATATCTGCCATTGCACAGTTACCCTTTAGAATAAAAAAAATCTTCTAATTAACCCATTCGTATTCAAACCTATTTACTTTGCAACTAAAAATGCCATATAAGAGGCTTGGAAGACAAAGGGGATTAAACGGCACTTCTTTAAGCAATTTAGTGTCGTTTGAATGAACGTTGCACTTATAGATAAAATTTTTTGTCGGATAGCCTTTCAAAAGAGTCACATCTTCAAAATTGTCATCCAGTTGAATAACAACTTCTTTAGGCGGGTTGATTATTTTTTGCTCAAAAGATACATTCCATTCAATGTTGAACATCCGAATTATCAATTCACACCCCCCCTATGGGTGGCTGTCTTTTGGCGAAATATAGACTAGCCCAAAAACTGCCATTGCCGTGATCATGGCTGTTGTGATTCCCGTTACAATATACACAACATAAAAAAGTATAGATAGCAAAGAAACGGCCATAGACAAAAAAACAACCAACAGAAATTCACAAAAGAACATGCCAATTTTTGTTTTAAGTTCCATCATTGCTTCCTAAACATCTATCCAACGACCGACTAAATCAAACTCTACAACTTCATAGCGTTTGGAATAATCTGCCCATCCTTTTGCTTTGCATTCTTCTATGTGGCTTTGGCGCACTTCTTCCAGTTTTTGTTCGGCGTCTTCTTTTTGCAGGAAGATTGTGGATTCTAAACCATCAATAAATTCAAATCCTTCTCCGTCGAATAAAATCATGTAGGCTTTCATACGTCTATCCAACTTCCTTTTAATTCAAATTGCATATGGCCAAACTCATAGTATTCGCTTTGTTTGTTTCTTTCGCAATAAGACTTATGAGCTTCGGTAAGATATACTACTCGCTCAATGGCATCTTTTTCTTGTAGGAAAACAAAGTCATCAAACCATGCGTCAGAAAATCGAGTGACATTTCCTACAACACCCATATCATGATTGATTCTCATTCGATAGACCATAAAGGCTTTCATACGTCTTCCCAATTTCCTTTTAAGTCAAGTTGTATATGGTCAAAATCATACAATTTGTCTACTATCTCGTTTGTTTCGCAATAGAGTTTATGAGCCTCGGTAAGATGCGCTATTCGTTCGAGAGCGTCTTTTTCTTGCAGGAAAATAAAGTCATCAAACCAGGCGTCAGGATACCCGGCGATGTATCCCATAACATCTGTATCATGATAGAGCCTCATTCGATACACCATAAAGACTTTCATGGAAAGACCATCCCTTGTTCCTTACATATACTTATCGGAACAACAAAATCTAACTTTAGGGTATGTTTATTTCATCGACACATAAGAATGAATTTGTCGATAAATTGACAATTCATGAACATTAGCTGACCCATTCGTAATCAAAATTTTTGATCTGGTGGCCAAATTCATTAACCAAAATTCTTATTACCCGCCATTTGTATTGAGCAAATTGAGCAAGTATTGGGATTTGTTCTTCCGTCCATATGACTTCTTTAGGCAAGGTGGTGGTGTCTCGAAGGTAGTATTCATGAATAGGGTCTTCCGACCATTCGATATTAAAGATTCGAATTATCATTCCCATCAATTCACCCATTCGACATCAAACGACTCTACGCCATACCAGCTATACAGTTCATTCAAATACTCAACGGCGACTTGTTCGTTGAATAGTTTGTCGTGTTCTTCGTTTTGTTCGATAAATATGCGTTCTTTTGGAAGTTGATGATATATTTCCAAATCTCTCTGCCAACCCTGATAATTTAATTCTCCGCTATAATAAACGTAGTCTTCTTGCTTGGGCTTGCGCCAGACAATGTTGTAAAATCTCACTACAAGCATAGACTCTCCGTTAGTCTATCCATTCGACATCAACTGATTCAACACCACACCAGTTATACATTTCAAGGAACGAGATGGCCATTTTTGTATCAAATTTGTTTTTATATTCTGGTTCAATAAACAAATCTAAAACTACCTCTTTAGGCAGTTGATTGTATGCGGTTAAGTCTTCTTGTTTTGGTAATCGCCAGACAATGTTATAAAATCTTACTAAATACATAGACCCCTCTACTAATCCACCCATTCGACATCTGTTTTGTTTACACACCAACTAAATCTATCGGATAGGGTGTCAATCCAAGGATCAACTCTGCTCGCTGCAAGACACCTTCGCGTTGGTTCGGCAAATCGCCTGAGGCGATGGTATTCTTCCTCTTCACCAAACTCCATGACGTATTGATTGGGAAGATGATTTGTTGAGCGATAGTTATGAAAGCCAGAACAATCTGGGCAGCTATAGTTCCATTCAATGTTATAGAAACGAACTATCATTTTTCGGACTCGTCATCATCTTGCGGGACATCGGGAACACGTTTCCAGACTCCATATCTATACATCCATAAAGTATTGTCGTCACATAATACCAAATCATTCTCGTGAGATGTTGCTATTTGTACAATCTGGCGTTTCT
>Ga0214917_10002438_pt1 | contig 22569 bp, 22 predicted proteins | sample LL_1208_BB_MetaG_FD_177983 | JGI IMG/M metagenome (GOLD analysis project Ga0214917, IMG submission 177983) | Freshwater microbial communities from Lake Lanier, Atlanta, Georgia, United States - LL_1208_BB | ecosystem: Environmental > Aquatic > Freshwater > Lake | place: USA: Georgia | collected...
GACGAGACCACCCCAATCGCTATTTTCTTCAAGTTCTTCGACGCGTGTGAGGACGCCGGTGTTCCGATCTCCGTTCGCACTTCCAAGATCGGTGGCGCCACTGCCACCCCCTGAAGTCCTCCCCCCAGCCCATCCTTCCGATCCGGTTGTATGGAGATCCGGTTCTCCGTCAACCCGCTGGAAAGATCCGGCCGCCGGACGAAAAGATCAACGAAATCTCCCGTATTCTTGAGAACACCATGCGGGAAGCCGACGGAATCGGCCTAGCAGCCCCGCAGGTTGGCCTTTCCATTCAAATTGCCGTTGTGGATCTGCGAAGAGTGGAAAAACGCCCCTCCAGTATGGAACTGGCAGGAAAGCCCGTGGACTGGCGGGTTCATATGCCCCTTTTTTTCTGCAACCCGGTTCTCACCCTAACCCGTAAACGCGATGAGGAGGACGAGGGATGCCTCAGTTTTCCAGGGCTACACGGACCGGTTCGGCGAAGTCTCCGCATTCAAATGGATTATCTCGATCTCCGGGGACGCCCCATGACCTTGACCGCCGGAGGACTCCTTGCCCGGGCCCTGCAACACGAGGTGGATCATCTGCTGGGCGTTCTCTTCATTGATCGGATGGCTGCCGATATCCGTCGCTCCATCGCTCCCGCCATCGAGGAAATCCTCCAGATCCAATCGGTTCAAAAAGGAGCGCGCTGACGGAATGCTGATCCGCGCAGATGCGATCCTGGAATCTCCGGGAAAAATCCACCGACCCGGGCAAATGCGGATCCGGGCGGATACCATTCAGGATGTAGGGTCGGATCTAAAACCCATCGTGGGGGAGGAAATACTGGATTTCCCGGGACTGACGCTGACTCCTGGATGGATCAATCTCCACGCCCATCTGGAACTGGCTTCACTCCATGGAGTTCTCACTCCTGGAAAAGAGTTCCCAATCTGGCTGAAACAGATTCTGGGACGCCTACCCGGTCTGACCTCGGAAGTCCGTCGCCAGTCGATTTGCCGCTCTACCCAGAACGCCCTGAGGAACGGCACCACCTCGATCCTGTCCGTTACATCCGATATTCCGGCGATGGCCGGGTTGACCTCCACAGCTTCGCGGATTTGGTGGGCCCTGGAGTTCATGGATCTTCAAATCCCGCCTGAAGTTTCCACTATTCTTGACCGCGCCATGGCTTGGTTGTCCCGCAATCCGGCCAATGCCTGGCACCTTGCCCTTTCTCCGCATGCACCCTACACCGCATCCCCTCAACTATATCGAGAGATCGCCGAACTTTCCCTTCGCCACAAACTCCCCTTCACGACTCACCTCGCCGAATCCCCTGAGGAAACCGCTCTGGTAGATGGAAAAAAGAGTTCATTTCAGGACGTTCTGCCGAAGGAGTTCCACCGGAATGACTTTGGAAACAGCCAATCCCCGGTCGACTGGTCAAATCGCAATCAGGTTCTTCCCTCTGGTGCGATTCTTGCCCACCTCAATGAATTCCAAGCCTCCGACATCCCTTATCTGAAAGAAAGACAAGCAACGGTTGTTCATTGCCCTACCTGCCACGAATGGTTCGGTCGAAAACCCTTCTCTTTTGATCTTCTCAAGAAGAATAAAATTTCAGTTTGCTTGGGCACAGATAGCCCGGCCAGCTCGGGAAATTTACCATTGGACCTGCGTGCAGAAGTACGTCTTTTCCGCAAAAGGCATCCTCATGTTTCCGTTCATGATGCATGGGAAATGATCACCACAACGCCGGCCCATGCCCTGGGTTGCGGCCTTCAGCTCGGAATATTAAAATCTGGAAGTTGGGCAGACTGGGTGGGCTGGCGCCTCCCGGAACCCCGGGAAGACCCAATTCCCCAAATCCTGGATAGCCACGACCTGGCGGAAGTTACTTGTGTGGCAGGAAAAGTTGTCCACCACGAACAGATTTAACCTCGTCCGCGCCCCCCTTACCTCGGCACGATTCATCTCCATGGCCTCTCATCCTTTTCATGCCCGGATCGATACGCTTCAGCAGAACCGTGAAAGGCAGGGTTCCGAACGTGTGATCAAAACACAGGCCGCAGGAGTTTGCTTTTCCGACAACGACTATCTCGGACTTTCCCGCCACGAACGGGTGATTTCGTCCGCCCAACAGGCCCTCCGGGAATATGGTTCCAGCGCGCGGGCAGCCCGACTTCTCGCCGGCTCCTGCCCCGAACACCGTCTTCTTGAGGAAAATTTGGCCCAATGGAAAGGAAGCGAGCGCTCCCTGTTATTTTCCAGTGGCTACCTAACCCCTTTAGGCGTGGTTCCAACGCTGGTGAGCCCAGGAGACACTGTTCTCCTGGAGCGACAGGCGCATGCCTGTCTTTTTGACGGAGCCAGACTTTCGGGAGCCCGCATTCGCCTTTTTGACCGTAAAAATATGCCTGAACTAAAAAAGAATCTCGTTTCCACCCGAAAACTTGCGCCGGAAAGCAGGATCCTGATCATGGTCGAATCCCTTCATTCGATGGATGGGGATTACGCACCACTTCGGGAGATCATTGACCTGAAAAATGAATGGGGAGCCTGGCTCCTGCTGGATGAAGCCCATGCCGGGGGTATTTGCGGACCCGCGGGGGCAGGTTTGGCGGCTGAACTGGAAGTAACGCAGCACGTGGAAATTCAGATGGGGACAATGGGGAAAGCCCTGGGTTCTTCCGGGGGATTTGTCGTCGCCAAGGAAAAGATCATCCATCTCTTCATCAACGAGGCGCGAACTTTCCTCTTTGGCACAGCTCTGGCTCCCGCCTCGGTTCAGGCGGCACAAACCAGCCTGACCATTCTTCGCTCCCCCGAAGGTGATCTCTTGAGGAAAAAGCTAGCCAAAAACATCGCGAATTTCCGGACAGCCTTCTCCCCATCCCTGTCTGGACCAATTCAACCGGTCTTCCTCGGTTCCAACCAACTGGCCACAAAAGCATCCGATCAACTCCACAGTCTCGGCTTGGATGTCCCGGCCATCCGTACCCCGACCATTCCGAAAGGCACGGCCCGGCTGCGCATCAGCCTTTCCGCCCGGCATTCAGAAAAAGAAATCCAGCAATTGGGCCAAGCCCTTACGGCCCTTACCCAAGAATGAAGTACGAGGAAATCATCCGGTTGGATCGCCAACATCTTTGGCATCCCTTCACCCCCAACTCCATCTGGATGGATCCATCCTTCCACCCCATCTCAATCGCATCGGGGGAAGGCCCTTGGTTGATTTCGAGCGATGGCAAACGATATCTCGATGGCAACTCATCCATCTGGACTAATCTTCACGGCCACCGCCAACCGATCATCGACGAAGCGATCCGCAAACAACTCGGACAGATTGCCCACTCTTCCTTTCTCGGCCTGACCCATGAACCGGCCGCCCGATTGGCCGGACAACTGGTTGAATACGCCCACAGAAAAGGATGCTCCCCCCCCCTGACTCGGGTCTTTTATTCGGATGATGGGTCCACGGCCATGGAAACCGGTTTAAAGATGGTTCTTCAGTCCTTTGCACAGAATGGACAACCCCAAAGGACCGAGTTTCTTTCCCCGGATGGTGCCTACCACGGCGATACGGTAGGAGCGATGAGCCTTGGACATAGCGACCTTTTTCATCGTCATTACCGCCCTGTTCTTTTTCCGTCCAAAAAAGTCATGCCTCCTGCCTGCTACCGGTGCCCGTTCAACCGTGCAAAACCAGAACAAGCCGATGCCCGCACATACCGGAAATGTGGATTTGAATGCGCCAGTCTGGCCGAGGAAGAAATCAGTCGCACAGGCGATCGGTTGGCCGCCTGGGTTCTCGAACCGCGGGTTCAAGGGGCTGCGGGAATGCTTATGCATCCCCACGGATATGCCGCCAGGACCTCCGCAGCGGCCCGCCAAGTAGGCGCAAGGGTTATCTTGGATGAAGTTCTTACCGGTTTAGGACGCACCGGTATGCCTTTCGCCTCCCATGCGGAGGAGGTGACCCCGGATATTCTGGCTCTGGCCAAGGGATTGACCGGGGGCTATCTCCCATTGGCAGCAACTCTGACCCAAGAGGACATTTTCCAATCCTTCGGCGGAAGCTTGGATCGGAGCTTCTTTCACGGGCACAGTTACACGGCCAACCCTTTGGGCTGTGCCGCCGCTTCAGCCAATTTGCAACTTCTCAACGACCCCGAACAAAAAAAACGGCATCAGAATTTGATCCTGAATCTGAAAAATCTCTCTGGCAGGTTCTGGACCCATTCCAAGGTCGGGGATGTCCGTCAGGAGGGCGCCATCCTTGCTGTCGAGTTGGTCGCCGATCGAGCAACCCGGACCCCTTTCCCTTCAGAAAAAAGGATAGGGGCCAGAGTTTGCCAGTCGGCATGGGATTATGGCCTGATCACCCGACCCGTCGGGGACGTCCTTGTTTTGATGCCACCTTATTGCACTTCGGCGGAGGAATTGGAAAAAATGGTCGAAGCCTTGGTGCAAGCCCTCAAAAAGGAGCTCCCGTCATGAAAGGGGTTTTCATTACCGGAACGGATACCGGAGTGGGAAAAACCTACTTCACCGCTCTATTGACCCGAAGCCTTCGCAAACAGGGCATCCCGGTGATTCCCCTCAAGCCAATATCCTCCGGAGATCGGGAAGATTCGATCCACCTTTCTGAAGCGACCGAAGGAGAGATCTCCCCTGTTGAAATCAATCCTGTCCACATCTCAGTTCCGCTGTCTCCTTATGCCGCCTGCATGTTGGAGGGACGCCCCTTCCCGTGGGGGATTCTCCGTGAAAAGATGCAGAGGGTTGTCACAGCTTATCCTGGTCCTTTTCTGGTGGAGGGAGTCGGAGGTTGGCGGACCCCTCTGGATCCGACCCATAGCATCCGGGAATGGGCGCAGGAACTGGCTCTTCCCGTGATTGTCGTGGCACGGGCTGGATTAGGAACCCTGAACCACACCCTTCTCACAATCGATTCCATTCGCCAAAGTGGCCTCCCCATTCTTGGCATCGTTCTCAACGAAAATGGCACACCGACGGATGACGCCACCCGAACAAATCCCGCCCTCCTCGCGGAACTCACTCAAAAACCCGTGCTAATCCTTGAAGAGGGAGCCACCGAATTGCAAATTCCGAACTGGCTGGGCTTTTCGATTTAGCCGGAGGAGGCGACAGACCACCGCGGATCGGCATCCCTCTCCCAGTCCGCCGGACTCCCATCCAGGGCACGGCGCGCGGTGACGGCGGCAATCATCGATGCATTGTCCGTGTTCCAGCCCCCCGTGGCGGTGAGAAATGTGGCGCCTGCCATCCTCGCCACTTCTTCCAAGGCACGAACCACCCCCCGGTTGGCACTGACCCCACCGCTGAGGGTCAGCTTTTTTCTCCCTGTCCGCTCGAGAGCCCGATGACACCGGTCGGCCAAGGATTCTGAGATCGCCGCCTGCACCTCGGCACAAAAATGGGAACGGTCGGATCCCGGACGAACGATTTCTGGAGACTTATCAAGAAGAAGTCGGGCAGCATTTTTCAGACCGCTAAAACTAAAGTCACAGTTCTCACTCCCCTTCATCGGACGCGGTAAAGGGAATCGTCCCACCTCACCTTTTTTGGACTCACTTTCAAGCCGTGGTCCTCCCGGATAGCCCAACCCCACCATGCGGGCCAATTTATCAAAAGCCTCCCCCGCCGCATCATCCCGGGTTGTCCCAACAACGCTTCGCTCCCGAGGACTTGCTGCATCCACCAATAGGGTGTGACCCCCGCTGACGATCAGGGCCAAATGAGGATATTCCGGCCACCTTCCGTGGGAGACAAAAGGACTATAGAGATGTCCTTCCAAATGATTGATCGCATGAAAAGGAACCTCCTCCGTCCAAGCCAAAGCTTTACCAAAAGCTAGACCGACCAACAGCGCCGGAGCCAATCCAGGTCCCGAGGTTGCCCCGACAACCTGAAAGGGTCTTTGCCCGGCCTTCTCTTTCGCTTGCGCTAGGATTCTTGGCAGCAATTCTAGATGCTGGCGTACGGTCAATTCAGGAACAATCCCACCCAAGGCTGCATGCTCCTCCGGACGTGTGGCCAAAGCCTCGCCGAGGAGGCGACAGCCCCGTTCATCCGCTTCGACGATCGAGACGGCTGTCTCATCACAAGAGGTCTCAATTCCGAGGGCGCAAAGGGTCACAAGGATTCAGCGGGTTGCGACGGCACGCCGGTTGGCCACTTTCCAGCCCCGCAAAATATCCACTGCCCGATCTAATGGCTCATCCGTGACTTCCATGCCAGGAGCCGGAGCTGGGGTAAGGCCTGGACTACGCTTTTGATAAATCAGCTTCTCTTCCTCGCGGGTGAGTCGGGCCACCACATCTGGTTCGATACCAACCCCATGAATTTTTCTGCGGGATGGAGTAGTATAATGGGCTGTGGTCAATCGCACCCCCACATCCGGGACCTCCCCTGGATCTACCCGCTGCACGGTCTGAACGGAACCCTTGCCAAACGTCGTTTCGCCCACAATCACAGCTTTCCGGAGGTCCTGCAGGGCCCCCGCGACGATCTCCGCTGCACTCGCAGTATTTCCGTTCACTAAAACCACCACGGGCCACTTCACCTTGGTCGGAGTTTCCTTAGAAAAATACTCCCCCCCTGTTCCTTTTTTGCGACCTTCCGTCGCAACAACCAAGGTTCTGGGCGGAACAAAACGACTGACCAAATCCACCGCAGCTTCCACCAATCCTCCCGGGTTGTCGCGCAAATCCAGGATCAGAGCCGTGGCCCCCATCTTTTCAATCTGAGCCACCGCCGCATCGAATTCTACAGCTGTCTTTTCGCCAAACTGGTTGATTCTCAGATAGCCGATTTTTTCCCCATGGGAATCAACGCCCGATACCAGACCCGCATCCTGAATCGTAGGAACTTGGATAATTTCCCGCACAATTGAAAAATCCACCGATTTGCCGGTCTCCGAGCGATAAATCGAGAGGCTTACCGGTACCCCGGGACGGCCACGTAACTGCCGGATGGCTTCCCCAAGATTGAGTTTTTGGGTGCTTCTTCCATTGATTTTGACAATGCGGTCACCGGGGAGAATCCCGGCCCGAAAGGCAGGTCCCCCTTCAATTGGCACATTCACCGTCAGTTGATGATCCAACATTCCAACGGAAATTCCTAACCCCCCGAACTGCCCTTCCGTTTCCGTCCGGATCATTTTATAACTATCCGGATCCAGAAATTGGCTGTGGGGATCAAGAGAGGAAAGCAGCCCCCTTAGGGCCGCATAGGTCATCTGGTCATAATCTGTTTTTGCAGTATCGAGATAATCTTCCCGGATCAATTCAATCACCTTCTGAAAAAGAAGAGCACTTCGCAAACGCCCAGCTTCATTTTGGGCGGAAGAGTTGGTCCCGATCCCTTCCAAAGGCACCTGCCCGAAAGTCACTCCCGCGAAAAAGATGACCAACCCGAATCCGATCGAGTTTTTTTTCATGACCTCCCGGGAGAATCCAGATTTGCCTCAAACCAGCGAATCGTTTCCTTCAGGCCGTCTTCCAGTGAAACCCGGGGCTCCCAGCCTAGAATTTTTTTCGCTCGGCTGATATCCGGTCTTCTTTGCTGGGGATCGTCCACTGGGAGGGGTTTTTTCACAATCTGGCTCTTACTCCCCGTGATCGATCGGATTTGCTCGGCAAACTCAAGAATCGTCAGTTCGATCGGGTTGCCAATGTTCACAGGTTCATGAAAATCGGCTTTGGAAAGCCGGTAGATTCCCTCGATCAGATCGCTCACAAAACAAAAGCTTCGAGTCTGTTTTCCCTCGCCAAAGATTGTTAATGGCTCCCCACGCAGGGCCTGCCCCACAAATGCGGGCACCACCCGGCCGTCCCGAAGCCGCATGCGTGGCCCGTAAGTGTTGAAAATGCGGACAATCTTGGTGTTGACCCCATGAAAGCGGTGATAGGCCATGGTCATGGCTTCGGCAAAACGCTTGGCCTCATCATAAACCCCACGGGGTCCGATAGGGTTTACATTGCCCCAGTAATCCTCTTTCTGGGGATGGACCAAGGGGTCCCCATAGCATTCACTGGTCGAAGCTAGAAGGAAGGTCGCCCCCTTCGCCTTGGAGAGGCCAAGGGCATTGTGGGTACCGAGGGACCCCACCTTAAGGGTTTGAATCGGAAGCTCGAGATAGTCGATCGGACTCGCGGGAGAGGCAAAGTGAAAGACAAAATCGACCGGACCTTCGACGGCGATGAACTTGGTCACATCGTGCCGGAGGAATCGGAATTTTTTCTCTGAACGCAGATGATCCAGATTTCGTTCGTTTCCTGTAAGCAGGTTGTCGATGGCAAGAACCTCATGCCCCTCTCGGAGAAGGCGATCTACCAAATGAGACCCGAGGAACCCGGCTCCCCCCGTGACGACTGAGATTGGCATATACTTGAGCTAGAAACTAATTGCCACAAAGGCAAGCCAACGGACTCGCCCTCCCGATAAAATTACGTCAAAATCGAGCGCATGGAGTTGGCCCCTGCCGCATCGAATTTCTTTGGAAACTACCAGATGGAGCGTGAATTGGGCCGTGGGGGGATGGGAACCGTGCATTTGGCGAAGGATATTGGCCTAAACCGTAAGGTAGCCCTAAAAATCCTGCGATCCGACTTGGGTCAAGATGCAGGTTTTTCAAAAAAATTCCTGGAGGAGGTCGAAATCACCGCCTCCCTGGCCCATCCGAACATCATCCGAGTTTTCACTTTGGGAGAGCAGGAGGGCCGACTTTATCTTGTGATGGAACACTTGGACGAACCCAGCATGGAGCAGCGCATGGAAAAGCATGGCAAACTTCCCGAAAGAGATGTGCTCGAAATCGGCATCGGAATCGCCTCCGCCCTCCAGTTTGCCCATGAAGAGACCGGGCTGATTCACCGGGATATCAAGCCGGGCAATATCCTTTTTGGCCGGGGAAAGATACCTAAATTAGCCGACTTTGGTTTGGCCGCAGGAGCCCGATCCGCACTCCAGCAGCAGGATGAAATATGGGGCACTCCATACTATGTTTCACCGGAAAGACTCCTGCGCCAGCCGGAGGATATCCGGAGTGATATATATTCCCTAGGAGCGACTCTTTATCATGCCTTGGCAGGTCGCCCCCCCTTCGATGCAGAAACAGCCGAAGAGGTTGCCCGACGCCATATTTCCGATCGACCACCCCCTTTGCGCAGCTTTTGCCCCCACGCACAAGAGCAGACCGTTTTTACTTTGGACAAGTGCCTCAACAAGGACCCCGAAGCCCGTTGGTCGAACTATGAAGACTTCATCCGCCAAATGGCAGATGCTTTACGCCGAAATACCCCTAAAATTTAAAGCAACCCTTAGGGTTGCAACACCGTGTTGGAATTCGTAACCCCGATATTGACTGAACCCACCTTCGCTCCGTTCGCACCCGACTTGATGAATTCCGCGGAATTGCCAAGACGGTACACCACAATCCCCTTTGTTTTCCATGGGTAGGTATTCGCCAAAACAATATTACTTTGAGCCAGCGAGGTGGGCCCTTTTGTCAAAATCAACGGGATCTGCCCGTCATCGGAAGTCGTCAAATTGGGCGTATAGCCGAACGCAATATTGGCCGCGGTAATCAAATTAGTCGAAACAGCCGGAACCACCCCCTGACCAGAGAGAATTTTAGCAGAACCAAGCACGCCGTTGCTGCACATTCCTTGAATGATCGATAGAAAATTATTCGCAGCGGTCGTATTGGTTAAGTCACCATTCACCCGGTAGATTCCGTTGTTATCATTCGCCTCGGAAAAGAAAATGATCCCTAACTGACGGGCATTTGAGACATCCACTCCTTGCTTGGCCTTATCCAGCCCCCCTTGGATCGCGGGCACAGCCAAACCGGCCAAAAGACCAATAATGCTGATGACGACGAGAAGTTCGACAAGGGTAAACGAGTTGGCTGACAGTTTTTTTAGGCCACGGATCATTTTTATCATCGGTAAAATCTCGTTCATTCTGCATTGTCTGTCAAATCGCAATGAACGCCCTTGAACAACTTCTCACCTACCCCATCCCCCCGGAGAAGATTGCCACGACCCCCGCCCATCCACGGGATTCCGCCCGCCTTCTTTTCCTGCGACGGGAAGATGGCCACTTGGAAGACTTGAGCATCCGGGATCTTCCCTCTCTCCTTTCGCCCAAAAACCTGCTTGTCCTCAACAACTCCAAGGTCATCCCCGCCCGTTTGATCTGCTCACAAAATCGAACTGAACTTCTCCTTCTCGAACAAACAAGCCCCGGATGGTGGACCGCCCTTGGCACCCCCTCAAAAAGACTGCAACCGGGAACGGTCATTTTCCCCGATCCCGTTCCCGGCTTAACCCCCCAAGCCTCCCCGGCTCAACTCCGCGTGGAAAAACACATTCCCGGTGGGCAATTGGTTCTCCGAGTCCTTGGGGATTCCCTCGATCTAAACCAGTACGGACTTCCCCCTCTCCCGCCTTACATCTTGAAATCCCGTAAAGCCCATGGCCAACCGGATTTCCAGCCATCCGATCTGTCCGATTACCAAACCACCTACGCCCAAAATCTCGGGTCCGTCGCCGCCCCCACCGCCGGACTTCACTTCACGCCAGAACTCCTGGCTCAATTTTCCCATGCCTTTGTCACTCTTCACGTGGGTTTGGGCACGTTTCGCCCGATCAAAACCTCAGACTACCGGGACCACCCCATGCACTCCGAGGCATACGAAATCCCCTCTGGACTCGTTCAGAAAGCCAACGAGGCGGATAAAATCATTGCCGTCGGCACGACTTCCGCACGGGTTCTTGAGTCCGCCCCTTCCCTCAATCCCCATCAGGGGACGACGGCGGCTTTTATTTATCCTCCCTACAAGTTTCAAAGGGTCGGCGGCTTGCTTACCAACTTCCATCTCCCCCACTCAACCCTGCTTCTTCTCGTGGCGGCTTTTGCCGGGCCCGAACTCACCCTTCGGGCATACCGTCATGCTTTGGAAAAAGGATACCGATTCTTCAGCTTTGGCGACGCGATGCTGATCCTGTAATGACTACGGCTGTTTGACTTCTGCTTTTTTGGCTGGGTCTTCGACCTCAACAAGCTCAATCAAAAAAACCAGGGTCTCGTTGGCACCAATACTTTTATCACCCTTTCCTTTCATTCCTTTTGCCCCGTATGCCAGATGAGAGGGAATCACAATTTCCCACTTGTCCCCCTCTCTCATCCGTGGAAGGACCTCCTGCCATCCCGGGACGGTTCGATCCACCCGAGTCCGGTACGATTCCATTTTATCAAAACCATTGCCATCCACATGCTTGCCTTCGTAATTCACCTTCACCCAGTCACTCGTTTTGGGGGTCTTGCCTTTCCCGGTGGCCTGAATTTTGTAAAGGATCCCGCTCTTCAACTCTTGGACCCCCTCCTGCTGTTGAAACTCCTCATAAAACATGGCCCCCAACGTGATGTTCTGCCGACCTCCTTTCCCAATACCCTCCGCAGCCTCATCTTCTCCTACCTGGGCAAAAGCGGAAAAAGAAATTCCCAGGCCAACAACCCACCCACAAACCAAGACCCATTTCATAGATTGGATATTAACCCCCTGATGGATTCTGACAACTGCCACGTATCAGAACTGCCCGCGGATGGAAATTTGCGCATAAGGCGCCATTGTGCTGCGGATGGAATTATTTAAACGGGGCAGGTCAAAGGTCCTCCAAACCATGGCTCCTCCTTCCGCCTGTAAGGAAACCCCGTCCGTAAAGGCCCAATTTAGCCCCGCCCCTGCCCGGGCTTCAAAGTAATTGATCAAGGCTCCCGCCAAACTCCGGTTTTCTAGAGTCCCCGTGTCGTTGCTGGGCAACCTCGCAGTCACTCCGAGAATTTCCCCCCCTGCAAAAAGATTCACCTCCTCATCCACCGCATAATTGATCGTCGGCTTGGGGGCACTCAAATTAAAGAGCCACTCTTTGGCCGGTTGCCAACGGATTCCAGGAACTGGCATGACGGGAAAAAACTGAAATATGTCCGCCCGAAGGGCGATAAACCACTGAAACTCGGCATTCACAATGTTCGTCCAGGCAAAGACCGCCGGCATATTCACATTATGCCAGTTGATGTAATTCCACGTTCCATAGATTCCGGGTTCAATCTGAATCCGCATAAACCATTCCGGGCTAATTTCAAAATCGCCGCCAAAAATTGCGTTTAACCCCTGAAGATTTTCCGGTAACGGCATTGATCCGTCATAGCCAAAGGTAAAGATCTGCCAGTTGGCCCCCACAATCCCAACACATCCCTCATCCAATCGTTTGCTTCCCAGAAGCCCGATGATTCCATTCTCTTCATTAATGTTTCCAAACCCCTTGCTTAAACTCGCATTCCAGACGTAACCATATTCGGCAGCCAGTTCGACCGACCATTCATCGTCTTTTCCTGTCTGACTACGATCCGGACCGAAAGCGGATCTTGTCGTCCCAATCTGCTCCCGAACCGGAGCCAACGGGTCCTCAATCTCCCCTTCAGGTTCAAGTGGATCCCTTGCGACTGATTGCGATGAATCCAAAGAAGCCGACGTGGATCCACTCGAACTAGGGCTGGCGCTGGAAACGGATAGACGTTGAGCAAACGAGAACTCGGCAAAAATGCAAAGTCCTAGGACCCAAAATAAAAAATGCTTCGGCCAAATGAACACTGCGGGAATTTACGCTTTTTTACTTAAAAATAAAGCCGATTGTTATTTGGTTAAATGCCTAATGACCAACTATTTGCTTGAGCATCGCCTCTGAGGCACCCTTAACCTCTCTCATAAAAAGAGATTCTCCAATCAACCGTGCTGTGGCCTGAGAGAGTTGCCCGGGATTTGTTTCCACCACATCGATCCGGCAAACGAGCGAGCGCCCCGGAGAATAAGGCCAAACTCCATAAAGACTGATCGACCCATAATAACCGCTCGAGACATAATAGTTCATATCCGCCACCTCCCACCGCCCGGCAACACCTGCCCGGGCCACCCCGCATCCGAGAGCCACCGTGGGAGTTTTATCGACCTCCATCAACTGCCAGTAATCGTTCACCTCAATTTTTTCTTTTTTGTCCCTTCCTCCGAAAGCCAACGCCGTGAGAATTCGGCGAAATTCATCCCGGACCGGCCCGTTTTCCTTCAACACCTCGCGAAGCTCTTCATCAAAATCCACCTTCGCCTCCGGACCCGAAGGTACCCCGACCGTGTCATTCCATCCTCCCCGGTGAAAAGTCTGAACCAGATTGGTCAGAACAGAAACCCAGCCCCCCGTTTTCTCCTGGGTGATCAACCGGATTTCCTCCGGATGAAGATGCAGTTTCCCCTCTTTCTGATCCTGCACCTGAAGCATGGTGTCAAAAGGCAGCCCCCCCAGAGCCTCTCGGAATCGGCTCCAATCGGTTTCGACCGTTGGGCGGGATATTTTTTGAAAAATCTTCACCGCCCCGAAACCCTCCCACGGCAATGTTTTGCCACCCGTCGGATCAAACAACAGGATCGATTTCGCCACTTTTTCCGGTTCTGCCGGAACCAAAAAAAACACCTTGGCCCCCAAAAACCCGGGGCGTCCGCCACCCACCAGCCATTTTTCTCCGATAATCTCCCCTTTCTCCAACTGCTCAATCGGGGCCGTAAACCCCATCCGGCTCAGATCTGCCTTCCACCCGTTTTCTTGGGCAGAGACCGAAAACACCCCCCACCCAAGAAAAATCGCCATCCACCTTACGACATTGACTCGAAAACTTTTTTCCATATGATTTTCTTCTTATCTCATGGCTACCACAACGAAAAGCAAGATCATCACGGGAAATCGGCTTCATGCGAAGGACACAGGGTCTTCCGATGTTCAGATTGCCCTCCTCACGGAACGGATTAACCATCTTTCCTCCCACCTGCAAAACGCGGTCAAAGATTTTGCATCCCGTCGCGGTCTTCTTTCCATGGTCAGCCGTCGCCGCCGCTTGCTCGATTACCTTCACCGGACCGAACCCAAACGCTACCGCTCCCTTCTTGAAAAACTTAACCTGAGGAAATAACCCACCCCAACCCAACCCCCTAAAAAGTCCCCCCGAGCGGGAAACTTTTGCCCACCCTTCGGCTGAGCAGATGACACCACGCAGGCTCCCTGGCCTCCGTTGTGTCCTCTGAAGCCACCGAAAATCGGTTAGGAAGTCTCCTCCCCTGTCCCGAAAATTTTCCTCTTTCGAGGGCACTGCTTCGCGGTGACCTTTCCCAATCACCATGAGCCAAACCCATAAAAAACTTTCCGCCCGCGTGGGCGATCGCGAAATTCACATCGAATCCGGCAAACTTGCCAAACTTGCGGACGGGGCTGCCCTCGTCACCATGGGAGAAACAGTCATTATCGTAACCGCCGTATCTGCCACCAAGGTCAAGGACGGCCAAGACTTCTTTCCCCTCACCGTCGAATACAAGGAAAAGGCTGCTGCCGTGGGCCGGATCCCCGGAAGCTACTTCCGCCGTGAGGGACGCCCCACGGAAAAGGAAATTCTCACCTGCCGAATGATCGACCGACCGCTGCGACCACTGTTCCCCAAGGGGTATTTCTACGACACACAGATCATTGCCATCCTTCTCAGCGCCGACGGCCAGAACGATCCGGATATTCTTGCGATGAACGGCGCCTCCGCCGCCCTCATGGTCTCCGATATCCCCTGGGCCGGACCCATCGGTGCCGTTCGCGTTGCCCGGGTGAATGGACAGTTTATTGCCAACCCGACCCATAACGAAAACGCAGAAAGCGACCTTGATCTCGTCTATGTCGGAACCGAACACGAATCCCTCATGATCGAAGGCAGTGCCAAGGAACTTCCCGAGGCTGATTTCAAAGCCGCCCTCGAATTCGCCCAACAGGCGATCCAACCGATCATCAAGATCCAGAAAGAACTCGCCGTGGCCTCCGGAAAAAAGAAACGCCAGGCTCCCCTGCTTTTAGTGAAGGACGAACTTCTCGAAATCGCCTACAGCGTCGCCGGTTCCCGGATCGAAGCCGCCATCTATCAACCCTCCAAAGTCGAGAGACACAAAGCGGTGGAAGCCCTCAAGGAAGAGGTCAAAACCAAGATCCTTGAAAAGTTTTCGACTGCGACCCCTTTTGAAATTTCCCAAGCCTTCGACTACCTCCAGAAGAAAGCCTTCCGGACCAGTATTCTCGACAAGAACAAGCGTTGTGACGGTCGCCCTGCCGATCAAATCCGCAACCTGACGGGCGAAGTCAGCATTCTTCCCCGCTCCCACGGTTCCTCCCTCTTTGCCCGCGGAGAAACCCAGGCCGTCTGCTTGGCAACCCTTGGACCCCTGGAAGAAGCTCAGGAAATTGATGCCTACACCGGTGGGGAAAGCACCAAACGCTTCCTCCTTCATTATAATTTTCCTCCATTCTCAGTCGGGGAAACCGGCCGTTTTGGCGGTCAAAGCCGTCGCGAAATCGGACACGGTGCTCTCGCCGAGCGGTCTTTGGAACCCGTCATTCCTTCCGCCGCAGAGTTCGGTTATGCCGTCCGCGTGGTTTCCGAAATCATGGAATCCAACGGTTCGACATCCATGGCCAGTGTTTGCGGAGGCACCCTTGCCCTGCTCGACGCCGGTGTGCCCCTGAAGGCCCCCGTCGCCGGGATCAGTGTCGGCCTCGTTACGGAATTTGATGCCTCGGGATCCAAAATGCTCCGCCACCAAATGCTCACCGACATCATCGGTAGTGAGGATCATTTCGGGGACATGGACTTTAAATTGTGCGGAACTTCCGCTGGTGTCACCGGATTCCAATTGGATCTCAAACTGGCCGGACTCCCGCTGGCTATGCTCAAGGACGCGATCGATCGCGCCACCACCGCCCGCCAACAGATTCTCAAGTTCATGGCTTCGGTCATGCCGAAGCACCGCGACAAGCTTTCGCCGTATGCCCCGCAGATCGAAATGGTGAAGATTCCCCAGGATAAAATTGGCCTGCTCATCGGACCCGGAGGAAAGACGATCAAGGGCATCTGCGCCGAAACAGGCGCCGAGGTCAACGTAGAGGATGACGGTACAGTGCGCATCTACGCCAATACCGGACCTGCCATGGCCCGTGCGAAAGAGCTCATCTCCGGACTCACAGGGGAAATCGAAGTCGGCAAAACCTACAAAGGCCGGGTCGTTTCCCTCAAGGATTTCGGGGCATTTGTGGAAATCTTCCCCGGTCGGGACGGACTGGTCCATATCTCGGAACTGGCCGAAGGCCGGGTCGAACGTGTTGATGATGCCGTCAAGATGGGGGATTTGATCGAGGTGAAATGCATCGGCGTGGACGACAAGGGCCGGGTGAAACTCTCACGGAAAGCCGTTCTTCGCGACGCTGCGGGCTCGAACGGAGCCCCCGGTCGGAACTAAACCCAACAAGGATTCTTCTATGGCCATCTCCGTAGGCACGAAAGCACCCGACTTCACCCTAAAGACAAAACGGGGCGAAGACCTCAAGGACATCAAACTTTCCGAAAACTTCGGCAAGAAAAAGAGCGTCCTTCTGTTCTTCCCGCTCGCCTTCACCGGGGTCTGCACCAAGGAGATGTGCGATGTATCTTCCGGGCTCTCAGCGTACGAAAAGCTGGATGCCGCTGTTTACGGGATCAGCGTGGACTCCCCTTTCGCCCAGGAAGCTTGGGCCGAAAAGGAAAAGATCCAGATCCCCCTTCTGAGCGATCTAAACAAGGAAGTCAGCAAAGCCTACGGAACCCTCCTCCCCGATTTGATCGGGTTGGGCTCCGTCAGCGCCAGAGCTGCGTTCGTGATCGATAAGGCTGGGGTCATCCAATATTCCGAACAAACCCCCACTCCTCTCGAACTGCCCAATTTCGAAAAAATCAAGTCTACCCTCCAGGCCTGCTGACGGCTTGCCTTGACGCTCCGACTCTTCGGGCGAGCATCATTTGCATGAAGATCACTCTTTCCTTGATGGCGTTATGCGTTCTCCTTTCCACGCTCACACAAAACAGCCAGGCAGAAATCGAACCTGGCCAAACCGCCCCGGATTTCACTCTTAACGACTCCAAAGGGAACCCACAGAAATTGTCAGCCTATGCCGGAAAGTTCGTCGTCTTGGAATGGATGAATCCGGAATGTCCTTTCGTCAAAAAACATTATTCCGGCGGGAACATGCAGGCCCTGCAAAAAGAATACACCTCCAAGGGAGTGATCTGGCTCTCCATCATCTCGTCCGCTCCCGGAAAGCAGGGCTACTGCACGGGACCCCAAGCCGAAGCAAACACAAAAGACCAGAAAGCCTCACCCACCGCCGTCCTCCTTGATCCCTCCGGCGATGTGGGACAGAAATACGGCGCAAAAACCACCCCCCACATGTTTGTCATTAACCCCGAGGGAAAAGTCATTTACATGGGAGCCATCGACAGCATCCGATCCACCAATTCCGCGGATTGCACCAAGGCTGAAAACTACGTGCGCCAAGCCCTCGATGCCGCTTTGACCGGCAAGCCCGTAGCGACCCCCGAGACAAAATCGTACGGCTGCTCCGTCAAATACTGAACCCTGCCTTGGATCCCGGGCACTGCGGGAAACTGTTTTAGCGAAACGCCAATCGCTGAATTTTTACGCCGAGCTTGGATGAAAGTTTTCCCTTCAGACCCATTCTCCGGCCTATTTCATGCCGACGGGTGGAACTCAGACACCGGATGTAAGCCACCCCCTTAAATCCGTCGATTCTTTCCAACATCGACTCTTGAGCCGTTTCCTCCCCCGCAACCGATGCCCATGCCTCCTGCAACTTGACCTGCCCCCCCCTCGCCCGGTTTTCCACTTTTTCCACAACTTCAGCCAACAATCGTCTGCGCAATCCGGCCGCCTTCACTTTTGGGTCCGGTTTGATTTCAAGTCCGGCCTGACCCGCCGCTTTTCCGTACAACTCGAGCTCCCGGGGAGTCATTCCTCTTCCGTGAGCCTGACGGAACGCCTCCCGTAAACCGGCGGCTGTAGTTTCCCGGGTTGCCAGCCGGTCGTAGGCTTTTCTTTCAATCCTTAAACGATCGGCGTCCTGCGGAACCTTCCGCCCCAACAGTTCGGCCTGAACCTCTTGCCGTACCAGAAGATATTCCGCCCGGGTGACCTTCAACCAGGGGCGTTCGGCCGTGCCTTCGCCAATATAACGGTAGAGACCCGCTTGATCCGTCGCCGACCTTCGTCGGATCGATTTCATCTCCCGCCCCAACCCCAGCATCTTATAGACGCCTAACTCTTTGCGCTTGGCCTGATTATCGCCCTGACTCCACGAGAGGTTGCCCATGCCTCCAGCTTACCCTCGCCAAAAGCACCGCCCCGAGCAAAAACCAGATTCCATTGAGAATGATTGCACCACGCATTCCGAATAACACCGCCATACCACCAAAAACAAGAGGGCCAATGATCCCCGCGAATTTTCCTGCAAAACCCCATAGACCAAAGAGCTCCCCCTCCTGCCCAAAGGGGGTGAGATCCGCGACAGCCGCCCTTCCCGCTGACTGCAGCCATCCCATGCCAATCCCTGCAAAAGCCGCAACCCAATAAAAAGATGCCACTGAGTGACTCCCATAGGCCCCGGCGCTGACCAGAATCCAGAGCCCCAAGGACCCCAGCAGAACCCATCGGGGCCCAATCTTGTCCTGCCAAGGACCCGTGACCAAAGCTCCGACCGCAGCAGCCAATTGCAGACAGACAAACAGCTTCACCGTTCCCTCCAATGTAAACCCGATCTCCTGCGTGGCGTAAATCGAGGCAAAACCAACGACCGCGCTCAATCCCGTTAACCCGGCTGCTAGTCCCCACAAAAGTCGCCGCAGTTCATGATGCTGGCCAAGGGTTCGGAGAATGGCTCTCCATCCCGGTTCCACCCCCTTCTCTTCCCGCGGGACGGCCCTCTCCTTTAAAAACAGCAGGGTCGGCATGGCTGCAGCCAATATAAAAAACGCCGTGGCCGGAAAAACCCTTCGAACGGAAGCCGCATCGCCGGATTGGATAAGCCACAATGCCAATCCAAGGGATGACAGGCCCCCCAAATAGCCAAACGCCCATCCATAAGCACTGATCCGACCTCTTTTTCCTGATTCAGCCAATTCAGGAAGAAACGCGGCGACTAGGTTTTCCCCCAATAAAAAGGCCCCGTTTGCAGCCACCAAAAGTGCAACGGCCACCCAAACCCCAAGACCCTCCACACCAAAAACCGAGGTCGCACCCACACAAACAACCGTGGAAATCATCAAGGCCGGTTTTTTGGATGCTTTTTGATCTGTCCAACGTCCTAAAAGGGGGCCGGCCAGCATCGCAACAGCCGCCGAAATAGAAAGGGATGTACCCCAGACAAATTCCCCCCACGAAGCCCCCCCACAAATGCTTTTGGTAAAAAAAACGCCTCCTACGACGGTAATGACCACGGTGACAAACGCGCTGTTAGAAAAATCGTACCAACACCAGGCAAAGATTTCCCCCCACCCTGCCGGTCCCGGGACCCGATTCGTCTTCATGCCTGCGAGGGGGCCAGTTTCGAGAGGTACTCCCAAGAATAAATCCCCGTCCCGTGACCGTCTTCCCAGGTCGGTTGGACTGCGTAGCCTCCGACGGTTTGCATCCCCTTTAAACGAAAGCTTTCTGGAGTGAGTTTCACCCCCGCTGTAGGCACCGGCCGGGTTAATCCTGGTTCCCCTGCACAAGCCGCGCACGGACACCGCCTCCGCATCTCTTCAAGGGAAAGATAGCTCTCGGTCCCGTTCGGCCAACGGATCGCCAACTCCGTCCCGATGACCTGCAAGTCGGCGGGCGCCTGCAAAGATCCCCTAGCCGGCAAGCGGAAAAAGGACGGTAAGCCGCCGGACTTCGCTCCGAATGTTTTCGAGGGCAACCGGATCATTCCGTTTCTGCAAGGCCTGATGAATCAGATTCGCAATATCAAACATTTCCGACTCTTTCATACCGCGGGTTGTCATCGCCGGAGTCCCCAAACGAATCCCAGAGGGTTTCATCGGCGAAGCCGTATCGAACGGAATCGAATTCTTGTTCACCGTGATTCCAGCTGCATCCAGAGCCTCCTGTGCGGCTTTGCCATCCATCCCAGATGGACGCAGATCCACCAGCATGAGGTGATTATCCGTTCCGCCCGAAACAATCTTATAACCGTGCTTTTTCAATCCTTCGGCCAGAGCTCTGGCATTCCGCACGACCTGCGCCTGATAGACTTTGAATTCAGGCTTCAGGGCCTCGAGGAAGCAGATCGCCTTGCCGGCGATGACGTGCATGAGTGGTCCCCCTTGAACTCCAGGGAACACCATGGAATCGATTTCCTTGGCATACTTGGCCTTGCACATGATGATCCCGCCCCGGGGGCCCCTCAGTCCCTTATGGGTGGTCGTGGTGACAAAATCCGCATACGGAACAGGGTTTGGATGGACTCCGCCCGCTACCAAGCCGGACACATGGGCCATGTCGGCAAAGAGCAGCGCCCCCACCTTGTCCGCAATCTCCCTCATCCGCGCGTAATCCAAGAGCCGGGAATAAGCTGAAGCACCCACCGTGATCATTTTGGGTTGAAATTCGATCGCCGCCTTTTCGAGCAAATCGTAATCCACCCTTTCGGTCTGGGGATCCACCCCATAATGCTTCACGGTATAAAACATGCCGGAGAAATTCTTCGGGTGCCCATGGGTCAAATGCCCTCCATGAGCTAAATCCATCGTCAATATTTTGTCCCCATGCTTGAGAAAGGCGAAATAGACCGCGGTGTTCGCCTGCGCTCCCGAATGTGGTTGCACATTCACATGCTCCGCTCCGAAAAGTTCCTTGGCCCGGTCGATGGCCGCCTGCTCCACATCATCGACAAACTCGCATCCACCATACCAACGGCGCCCGGGGTACCCTTCGGCATATTTATTCGTCAGACACGATCCCTGCGCCTGCATTACGGCCGGACTGGTGAAATTTTCGGATGCAATCAACTCAATGTTTTCAGTCTGACGCCGGTGTTCCTTGCGGATGGCCTCCGCAATCCGGACATCCGTCCGCGCCAGATCCGGGCCCACCGGCTCTCCTTGGCGGCCTCCACCCAGCGATTCCAATCGGCTCACCTGTTTTTCATACCGCGCGCCCGTAAAGGAAGTCGAAATCCAGGCCTGCACACAGGCCCGGGCATCGGAGGCGCCCATTTCATCCGCCCCCAAACAAAGAACATTCGCATGATACCTTTCCCGGGCCAACCGGGCCGACTCGGGAGAATCCACCACCACGGCCCGAACCTTTGCAAATCGGTTCGCCGCCATACATAAACCCATCCCCGTCCTTCCAACCAAAATCGCTCCTTGAATCCTCCCCTGGGCAATGGCTTCGGCCGCAACTTTCGCGATTTCCGGAAATTCCGCCCCTTCTCCTCCTGATAAAGTAACCGAAACACATCCTTCCCGTCGTAAAACCTCCGTGGCTTCTGACAAGAGAATCCTGCCGGAGGAATCCCCCGACAGTCCGATGGATACCTGATTCCCAACTGAGGAGGCGGGAGCCGACTGAACGCCGTTACGCACCACTTCGAGTAAATACGGAATCGATTTCTGAATTTGATCCCGACAAGCACGATAGGTGTCTTTGGATTGTCCGATGGGGTCATCCACTTCCCGCTCCTCCGGAGACAGGCCCGGTTCAAAGTCGCGGAGAAGGAAGACTTTGTCCCCAGCCGACGGGTATAGGAGAAGCAGGGAATCCAGATGCCCGTAGGTCATGACAAAAATATAGTCCGCCCGCCGAACCATTTCGTGATGAATCGGCTGGCTGCGTTGCCTTGAAATATCCGCCCCCAACTCCCGCATGACCTCCACCGCATAGGAACTCGGCGCCTGTCCTGAAACGGCCCCGATTCCGGCGGATTCAATCTCAATTGTCCGATCCCCGTTCAGTTTCTGACGGAAAAGCTCTTCCGCCATGGGACTCCGACAAACGTTGCCGGTACAGATGAAAACAATGCGCTTCACTTTAGGAAATGGTGGAATGACTTTGGCCTCGAAAAAGTTCCGGGTCAAACGAAGCCCGTCGGGCCGGAGGCATCTTCCGAAGAGCCCGTAAAAGATCCCCTGCCCTCTGCAATCCCCGATCCTGAGGCGGGCGTTTCACCCCGTCTTCCTTGCTGAAAACAGGAGGCATGATCTCTTCAGAATCCACCTCCTCTTCCTTGATTAACGAGGCTTCATTGGGTCGTTTAATTCGGGGGACCTCCTCCACAGTTGAGGCAATGGTGGCTTCCCCTCCCGGCCAGATTTCCGTATCCACAAAGTGGTCACCCGCCAATTCCAAATCGGGTGGCAAGGGGCGTCCCGGTTGGGTCTGCCCACCCGGCAGAGCAATCTCCCCCTGCATTCGAAAAAGGGAACGCCCCGAAGAGAGACGTGTTTCGGAAAGTATTCCCATTTGTCCAGCTGTTGACTGGCCAATGAGAATTCCTCCGCCCCGCTCCTGAAGGATCGAAGCGACCAATTCCCCCGCCCCCCTCAGGTTGGGTCCGACCAAGACAATCAGCGGCATGGACGATCCCAACCCAAGGGGTTGGCGAT
>Ga0214917_10002439_pt1 | contig 22567 bp, 22 predicted proteins | sample LL_1208_BB_MetaG_FD_177983 | JGI IMG/M metagenome (GOLD analysis project Ga0214917, IMG submission 177983) | Freshwater microbial communities from Lake Lanier, Atlanta, Georgia, United States - LL_1208_BB | ecosystem: Environmental > Aquatic > Freshwater > Lake | place: USA: Georgia | collected...
TGCCGGTACTTCGCCTGTGCCTTGGCCTCCCGATAATCGGTCTTCAGCCGCACCTCAATCCTCGGGTGATCCAGAATCCTTTTAAACATCGCCGTGTAGCCGTCCCGCGGCAATGCCTGAAACTTCTCCGTCACAAACCGGTTATCCCGATTGGTTCGCACCGGAATCCGCCCGCAGACGGAAGCGTCCAGTTCAGAAGGATCCCTCCGCCACTGCTTCCGGGTGTAGTTCCTGAAGAACATTTCGTAAAACTTCTTTCCCACCTGCGAAATCACCACCTCCTCGGAATTCTTGGGGTGATCCACCGGCACCCGCCACTTGGCCAGCGTCGCCTCCATCTCCTCGGTGGTCGACGGCCGGCTCAAATACTGCTCGAACGTGTTCAGGTTGATCGGAAACTGCCAGTACTTTCCATCCGTCCAGACCAGAACCTGATAGTCCACCGGGTGCCAATCAGTGAACCGACTCAGGTAAGCCACCACCTTGTCGGAATTCGTCCGAAAATAGTGCGGCCCATAAGCATGGATCAGGATTCCCGCCTGATCGGTCCGGTCATAGGCGTTGCCGGCGATGTGATCCCGCCGGTCCACCACCAGACATTTTTTTCCCGAGCCCTCCGCCAACCGTTCCGCCAGCACACTGCCGGCAAACCCGGCTCCGACAATCAGGTAGTCGTACGTCTCCGCCACCGGGGTCACCTAGCTGCCGGAGCGGCCCAATCCCAACCGTTGTCCTGCGTACCCCTTGGCCCGGACCGAATCGCACCAGGCTGGATTCTCCAAATACCACCGGACGGTCTTTTCCAGACCCTCCAAAAACGAAACCTTGGGCAGCCAGGAAAGTCCGGTTTTAAATTTAGTCGCGTCGGTCGCGTACCTCCGGTCGTGTCCCGGCCGGTCAGTGACCGTTTCCATCAGTTCGCGATGGGATTTGCCACCGGCCCTCGGCTTAAGTCGATCCAGCAGATCGCATAGCGCCCCCAAAACAGCCACGTTTTCTTTCTCCTCATCCGCCCCCACTTGGTAAGCCTCGCCCACTCCACCCGCACACCGGGCTGCCTCCACCGCGCGGGCGGTGTCCTCCACATACATCCAGTCCCGCACCTGCTTCCCGTCGCCGTAGACTGGGATCTTCTCCCCGGCTACGGCGCGCAAAATCGCCAGAGGAATCAATTTTTCTGGAAACTGGTTGGGACCGTAGTTGTTGGAGGGACGCAGGACCACCGTCGGCACCGCATAGGTGCGAAAATAGGCCCGGCAAAGATGGTCCGCCGCCGCCTTGGAAGCCGCGTATGGGCTATTCGGTGCAAAAGTAGATGTCTCCCGAAATGGCGGATCGGACAGCTCCAGCGATCCGTGAACCTCGTCTGTGGATAAATGGACAAAGCGAAATAGTCCCTTTCCCGGAACCAATTCACTTCGCAGGTAATTCCGGGTGCCCTCCAAAAGAACAAACGTCCCGGTCACGTTGGTGTGGAGAAACGGGGCCGGCTCGTCGATCGACCGGTCCACGTGCGATTCCGCTGCAAAGTTCACAATCGAGACCGGTCGATGTTTCTCCAAAAGGCTTTTGATCAGCCCAGCATCCGCGATATCCCCCACCACCACCTCACACCGCCCACCTTTCTCCTCTTTTTCGAGATTCGGCCGGTGACCGGCATAGGTCAGTTTGTCCAATACCACCACCTTGGCCTGGGGCCGCACACTTAGAAGGTGCCGGACATAGTTCGACCCGATAAATCCACACCCCCCCGTCACCAGAATTACCTCACTCATCAATGAGAAGTTTAAACCCAAGCGTTCCTTCTAGCCACCCTCCATATTCAATATCCGATATCCTAGATTCCGTCTCGCGACCCTCTTTTGTTTTTGGAAAGATTTAGCTTCCATGGCCTTCGAAAAAGACACCGTTGCCGCCTGTGCCACCCCACCGGGTGTCTCGGCCCTGGCCCTGATCCGAATCAGCGGACCCCGGGCATCCGGGATGGTCTCTTCTTTGGTCGGGAAGGACCTCCCTCCCCGCCAACCGCTGGCCCGGGTTCTCCGATTGGACCAGCGGGCCCTCGATGAGGCCGTCATCACCTTCTGGCCCGGTCCGCGCTCCTACACCGGCGAGGATCTGGTCGAAATCAGCTGTCACGGCAACCCGCTGGTGGTGGAAACCATCCTGCAGGCCCTGCAAAAACAGGGCGCAAGGATGGCCCGGCCGGGCGAATTTACCGAACGGGCCTTCCTGAACGGCCGGATAGACCTCACCCAGGCTGAGGCCGTTCTGGATGTCCTTCATGCCGGCTCGGAACGAGCTCTCCTCGCCGCCCAAAGGGCCCTCGCCGGCCAACTCAAAGACCGTCTGATGGAGATCCGCTCCGGACTCCTTGATCTTCTGGCCCGGATCGAGGCTTACATCGATTTTCCGGAGGAGGATATCCAGCCGGAGGTAGGCACCGGCTTCCGCCAGGAAGTGAGTCGCCTCCTGCAATCCATCTCTGGGCTGCTTTCCACCGCCCCGCTCGGTCAAAGGCTTCGTTCCGGTTACCGCCTTGTCCTCGTGGGACCACCCAACGTCGGAAAATCCAGCCTCCTCAACGCCCTTCTTGGGTCCGACCGCGCCATTGTCAGCCCCGTTCCCGGCACCACCCGCGACACCGTGGAGGAATCCATCGAGCTCGCCGGTTTTCCCGTTCGGCTGATCGATACCGCCGGACTGCGGCCCTCGACCGATCTGGTGGAACAGGAAGGAATCAACCGCACCAGGATCGCGGCCGAGCAGGCCGACCTGGTGCTGGCCCTCATCGACCGGACCCAACCCAAAGATCCCTGCGAGTCCGAGTGGGGGCGCTTCAGTGAAAAACTTCTCAAAATTCTCACCAAGGCCGATCTTCCCGGAGCCTACTCCGGGCTGGGACATCCCGTTTCCGCCAAAACCGGAGAGGGTCTCGATTCCCTCCGTAAAACCGTAGCCCAACGCCTCGCCGGCAATCTGCTCGCACCGGGATCCGAGGAGATCGCCGTCAATGCCCGCCATGCAGAGGGATTACAAAGGGCCACGGAAGCCCTCGCCACCGCTTCGAGCTCCCTCGCCACCCGCGCCGCCCCGGAGTTGGTGGCGTCCGATCTCCGCCTGTCCCTACAGGCCTTGGAATCCATTCTCGGCGTTGGGACTTCGGAAGATGTGTTGGACCGGCTTTTCGCCCAATTTTGTATCGGCAAATGAGCCTCTACTCCTCCCTTATCCGTCCGGTTCTTTTCCGATTTGAGCCGGAGACCGCCCACCGGTTCACCTTGGCGGCCCTACGGGTCCCCGTGCTGGCCCGCCTTTTCGTTCCAAGCAAGCCGCCTATCGGGGACAAGGTCACGCTGATGGGGCTCACCTTTCGCAACCGGCTCGGTATTGCCGCCGGCGTCGACAAAAACGGGGACGCTCCTCTGGCTTGGAAAGATCTCGGTTTTGGCTTCGCGGAGCTCGGTACCGTCACCTACCACCCCCAACCCGGTAATCCACGTCCCAGAGTTTTCCGTTATCCCCGCGAACAGGCCTTGGTCAACCGGTTGGGGTTTCCCAACATCGGGGCCAAAGCCTTTGCCGCCCGCCTCCGCTGGCTCCGCACCCGTCACGCGGTTCAGGAATTTCCGATCGGCATCAACCTCGGGAAATCCAAGATCACCCCGTTGGCGGATGCCCCTTCGGATTATCTGGGCTCCCTCAAACTCCTGCACGCCCTCGGAGACTTCTTTGTCATCAATATCAGCTCGCCCAATACCCCCGGGCTCCGTGAACTCGCTCAGCCGGATGATCTCCGCCGCCTTCTTTCCGCCTTGCAGGAATTCAATCGCTCCACCCCCGATCCCAAGCCCCTCCTGCTGAAAATCTCCCCAGATACGGAGGATCGCTACTTCCCTGACATCGTCTCGATCACACGCGAATTCAACCTCGCGGGGATCGTGGCCACCAACACCACGTCGCAACGCTCCCCGGAGGATCCCCGCGAAAATGGAGGCTTAAGTGGTCGCCCCCTCACCCAACGAGCCCTGGCGGTAACCCGACTGATCCGCCCATTGCTGGCCAAAGACCAGATCCTGATCAGCGTGGGAGGCGTGATGAATCCAGGGCACTATCAGGCACGCCGCCAAACCGGGGCTGACCTTATCCAGATGTACACCGGGCTTGTCTACCTCGGCCCCACCGCCGCCTGGGACATCCTAGGCCGTAGTTGATTCGACCAACCTAATCCTAATCTTAATCCTCCCGCCTAACTTAAGATTGCTTTCTTCCCTTTTTAGATTCCTTGGTCTCAGTCGCCCTCTCCAGTAACCACAAAAAGTCCGAAAGCCGGTTGAGATATCTCGGAATCAGGCTTCGGATATTTCCTTGGGACTTCTCCAGCTTCCAAACTTCCCGCTCCGCCCGCCGACACACCGTCCTCGCCAGATCCAAAGCCGCCCCGGCCGTCGATCCTCCCGGCGTCGACCACCCGCTGGCCTTGGGGGCAGCCTTTTCCATCCTCTCGATCTCTTGGTCGAGCAGTGCCAAGTCCTCCTCCTTGAGACGCGCATAGCCGTCGTCCTCGTACCGGTGCAGATCCTCCGGCGCCACCGCCAGTTCCCCCATCAATCCCACCAAAGCCCTCTGTATCTTTTCCAGCAGCTTCCGCTCGGCATTCTGGGCCATGGAACGGGCCAACCCCAGGGCGGCATTGAGTTCATCCACCGACCCATAGGCATCCACCCTCGGGTGGTCCTTCGAGACCCTCCGGCCATACATCAGCGTGGTGGAGCCCCCGTCCCCCGTCTTTGTGGAAATTGACATTTCTCTGCCTTACCCGAGGGATGCTAGCTTCCAAGAACTTCCATGAACCGCCAGCAGCTTGTTTCCTTGGGCATCCTCGGGGGGGGTGTCGCCCTCCTCGCCCGCCAATCGGGCTTTATCCACCTGGATCTGTACCTCTTCGGTTTCGATTTCCGTCTCCCGCTCGTCCTGCTTGCCTTTCTCTTGGCCGGATTCCTTGCCGGCGTCCTGCTGAAGTCCTCCTGATCGTGGCCCGGCCCGCCCGCCTCCTTTTCGGCAACACCGACCGTGTGCCCGATCTTGCCTACACGACCGGGATCTTTGTCCCCGATGACTTCGCCTGGTTCCAAACATCCAGTGGTAAAACCTTTGTGATTCTTGGACCCCTGGAAATCGACCGGGCCAAAAGAACGGCGCACGTTGACCGGTGCCTGGATCTAGATGAAACCAAAAAAAGGCTCGGCCTATCCCATCGTCCCTTCCCCCAAGTACTGGCACGAATCCTCAAAAGTTTCGGGATCCGCTCGGCACAGGTTCCTGAATCCTTCCCCGTTGGTCTTTTCCGGCAACTCGGCAAGGCAGGGCTCCGGCTTAAAACCGCCCCCGAACCCTTTTTCCCTGGGAGACTCCGCAAAAGCCAGCTGGAGATCCGGCATATTTCCCAGGCTCTTCGGGCCGCGGAGGCGGGTTTACGACGGGGTGTGGAGGTGTTGCGGGCTGCCCGCATCGGCACCCGACAAATCCTTCGCTGGGGCGGCGCAATCCTCACCTCGGAGCGCCTGCGTATCGAGATGGAGTCCGCCTGCCTCCGCGCCGGAGCTTTGGCCAAGGACACCATTGTGGCTGGAGGGGTTCAGGCCTGTGATCCGCACGAGCGCGGTTCCGGCCCCCTCCGCGCCCACCAGGCCATCATCCTCGACATCTTTCCGCGTGACCCGCGCACGGGTTATTTCGGCGACATCACCCGCACCGTGGTGAAAGGCCGCCCTTCGGATGCCTTACATCATCTCCGTACCACCGTGGCCCAGGGGCAAAAAAGGGTCCTGCGTCATCTCCGGCCGGGCCTGAACGGGCAAAGGGCCCAGGAGGATTTGCGGAACTGGTTCCGCCAACAGGGTTATCCCACCGAAATCCGCAAGGGCAGATGGTCGGGATTTTTCCATGGAATTGGTCACGGCCTCGGGCTGGAGATCCACGAAGCTCCACGTTTTGCCGTGCCGAAGATTCCGACCGGATGCGTGCTCACGGTCGAACCCGGTCTTTACGTGCCCGGCATGGGCGGGGTCAGGATCGAGGATGTGGTGCATCTCACCTCGGAAGGCTATCGGCGGTTGACCCGTTTCCCGGACGTTTGGCAGATCGAATGAAAGGCTTTTTCGTCTTTCTCACTCTTCTGACGGTGGCCACGACGCCGGCAGCCCAACCCCCGCCGAAAGAAAAACCTCCCACGCTGGAACAGGTCAACGAGGAGCTCCTGGCCAAATCAGCCCTGTTGGTGGATCCGCTCAGCGGCCAGGTTCTCTACGCACGAAATGTGGACGACACTTTTCCGCCCGCCAGCACCGTCAAGCTGATGACCGCCTGGCTGGTCTACCAAAAAACCGGCGGCCAAGGGACCGTCCTTGTCCAAGCGGAGGACACCCGGGTGGAGCCTAGCAGCGTTCCCTTGCGTCCGGGAGAGCGAGTTCCGGTATCCGAACTCCTCCGCTCCATCATCATCGGATCGGATAACGACAGCGCCCTCGCCTTGGCCCGGACCATCGCAGGATCCGAGAACCAATTCATCGATCAGATGAACCAGGAGGCCTTTCGGTTGGGCATGACCCGAACCCGCTTCTCTAACCCCCATGGTCTGCCCGGTCCGGGCCAGCGCACCACCGCCCGCGACCTGATGGTTCTCTTTGATAACTTTTTATCCAAACCCGAACTCCGTCAGATTGCACAAACGCCTGTTTATTTTCTTCGTACCGCGATCGGACTCCAAAGGATGCGAAACCACAACAAACTTCTCGGCGTTTATCCCGGCATGGGTCCGGCCAAGACCGGCTGGACCTACGAAGCGCGGCATACATTTGCGGCTGCCGCCTCCCGCAACGGTCGCGAGCTCCGCCTGACCCTCCTAAAAAGCGCCAACAAATGGAAAGACACCCGCCTGCTCTTTGATTACGGCTTTGCCAACCTCCCGCCGGCTCTTTCCCCCACGGTCGCCTCTAAGCTGATTCATCCGCAGACGGACTCCACCCAGCCGAACTCCAACCAGCCCGTGACGAACGATATTATCGTCCAATTGGAACCGATCACTTACACGGTTCGCAAGGGGGATTCTCTCAGCGGCATCGCCAAACGCTACCGGGTCGGCGTCGAGGATATCCTCCTGATCAACCCCATGGATGATCCCGATTTTCTCATCCCAGGACAGGTTCTGCGGATCCCCCAAAAACCAAAAACTCCTTAACCTCTCTTTCTCCGAAAGAACCATATTCCTGCTCCTAACACCACCAACCCCACCGAAAACCACTGGCCTCGGCTGAGGCCCACCAACAAGGGATCCCCCCGATCCGGTTCCCGGAACATCTCCAACGCGATACGAATCAACCCATAAACCATAAAAAAAGCGGCCGCCACCCGTCCGCTGGGCTGCAGATTTTTTGAGCGCAGCCCCAACATGAGCAGCCCCAAGAACAATCCCTCGCCTAAGGCTTCGTACAGCTGAGAGGGATGTCGGGGGATTTGCAGACCAGCCTCCGGAAAAATGACCGCCCAAGGAACCTGGCTCGCCCGACCCCAGAGTTCCCCGTTGATGAAGTTGGCGATTCGGCCGAGAAAAATCCCCGCGGGGGCCAGCACGGCCGCATTGTCCGCCACCGCCCATCCATCCACTTTTGCCCGTTTGGCCCAGATCAGAAACCCAGCCAAGGCACCGAAAATCCCGCCATGGCTGGCCATCCCGCGAAGGCCTCCGTGCCAAAAGGCGATCACACTGACGGGGTTACGGATGGTTTCGGCCCAATCGTACAAAAGACAGTACCCCAGACGCCCTCCAAGCAACACGCCCAGGACCGTGGAAAAAAGAAGTTCAGATATTTGGTGGTCGTTTAAGGAGGACCATCCCTTTTGCCGGAACCATCGCAGGCCGTAATACCAGGCCAAAAATCCAGCCACATAGGCCAACCCGTAGTACCGGATTCCCCACCCCCCACCAAACTCGATGAGGAACGGATTCAGATCGTGGATGTAGTAACCGGGCATTTAAAAAAGGTAGGGCTCAGCATCCCGGCGGGCCGAACAGAAAATAAAAAGGGCGGCCATTTCGGGCCGCCCTTTTTTCAAAACCTGGATGTTTGTCTTATTTGTCGCCGAAATCCCCGAGGCTACGGGTGAAGGTCCACTCGCCGGGGGTCATCACGAGGGTGTCCCAAGCTTCATCGACGCATTCCGCCATCGCCACGAAAGGCGACACGACCACGAAGGCCGCAAAGCCAATGGTGGTTCCAGCCAGACCGGCCGGGCGGGCAAACAGAAGATCAGGCACGGCGAGAGCCGGATCGGCGACGGCATCGCCGCTGCTTCCCTTGGAACCGGTATCAGCCATGGCCAAGGGAGAGGCCAGAGCGATGACTGTTAGAATCGCCACACGGAGGGTGTTTTTCATAATAATATTTTTAGAAACGAGAGCCGAGTGAGTCAACCATTCTTTTCCAGGGATCGGATGGCCCAGAGATTTTGCCGTCACCCAGAACTGGGGTTTTGGGACCCCAATGCGAATCCTTAATTTCCTCTTGGCCCAAAGGGAACTCCGTTCGTGTCCTGTCTCTCAGGCCTTGGTCCACGAGGCTTGGATCCGGCATGGGGTTCTTGGGGTGGAAGGGGATCCACGTCAGCGGATGCCCCATCTGTCATGTCGAGATACCCGCCTCGACCCGATTTGCAGGCCCGAAAGATGGCGATGATTTTCTTCCTAGCCCCGGAACTTGCCTGCCCGGATTTAATCGAGTGTGTCTCACTGAAGCGATTCACCTCGGATGCCGGAACCCGCACCACGATGCCGCCCGCAAAATCGCTCTCCGGACGAGGACCATGCGACCCAAGGCCTCCCCCCAGACCTGGTCCACCCCCACCACGCGAAGAGTCGTCAGCCGTCACAACCCAAAACTCACTGAAATGTCTTTGCTTATCAATATGAGCAGCGGGAAATTTTACCCCTTGAACAAAGACAAAAACCTTTTGCCCATCATATTTGGCGGGGGCAGCCTGGACTTCCTGTGCAGTAACCTGCCTTTGGGCCCATGACAAGGGTGCCCCGGCGAAAACCAAAGCCAAAATGAGACCCAAGAGCTTAAGGGGGGGGAATTCCACTCCTTGGTTCTGCACCTGAAACGACCCTGCCGAAAGAATAATTTTTTCCTTCGGGATCCCTTAAATCCTGCCCTTCGTGCTTGGCACGCCCTTCACTCTGGCATCCCGGCGAACAGCTTCCTCGAGCGCCTTGGCCAGCGCCTTGAAAATCGCCTCAATTTGATGGTGAACGTCACGGCCGTAAAGAACCTCCGCGTGTAGATTCATCCCTCCCTGCACGGACAGCGCTCGTAAAAATTCCTCCACCAGTTGCGCCGGAAAGTTCCCCACCTTACCCCGCTGGCTCAACCCGCGGAGTTCCAGATAGGGTCGTCCGCTCAGATCGATCACCACGCGGGCCAGCGTCTCGTCCATCGGGACGTGCGCCGTCCCATACCTCCGGATTCCTTCTTTCTTTCCCAAGGCCGCGGTCAGCGCCTGCCCCAACACGATGCCAACATCCTCCACCGTGTGGTGCAAATCCACGTCGAGATCGCCTCTGGCTTTCACTTCCAGATCAAACAACCCATGCCGGGCGAATAGGTTCAGCATGTGGTCGAAGAAAGGAATCCCTGTCTTCACCTTGGCCACACCTTTGCCGTCCAGACCGAGCTTCACGGAAATCTCCGTCTCGCTCGTCTTGCGAAATTTTTTGGCCTGCCGTTTGGCTTTGTTCATGAGAGCCGAGTCTCGACCGAATCCGCGTGGGCGTCGAGTCGCTCCAACCGGGCCAGCAACCCGACCGTTCTGGCCGATTTTCTCACCGCGGCGGCTGCGTACTCCACCACGCTCACCCGCTTCACGAAATCCTCCACCCGGAGACCGGAAAAAACCCGCCCGGCCCCACCCGTCGGTAGGGTGTGACTGGGCCCGGAGAGATAGTCTCCCAGCGCCACCGCCGAGTGGTTCCCAATAAAAACCGCACCCGCACAGCGGATCTTCTTGGCCAGCACCTTGGCTCCGCGGCACTGCAGGGCAAGATGCTCGGGCGCGATCGCCTCAGCCAATTCCACCGCCTGCTTTAAATTCTTGGTCCGCACCAAAGTCGCGCCCTTCGAAAGAACGCCCCGGAGATATTCGGCCCGGGGCTTCTCTCCGCTCTGATTAAGCACCTCGGCCAGCACCTTGCCCAGAAAGAGGAAAGACGGAGTTAGGAGAAAGATCTGGCTACCCGGGCCGTGTTCCGCCTGCGCCACCAAATCCGCTGCCACCCAGTCCGCCCGGGCACTTTCATCCGCCACCACGGCGATCTCACTGGGCCCGGGTAAAAGATCAATGCCCACCCGACCAAACAGTTGCCGTTTGGCCTCCACCACCCAGGCGCTCCCCGGGCCGCAGATCTTTTCCACCGGCCGGATTGTTTCCGTTCCATACGCCATCGCCGCCACGGCCTGCGCCCCACCCACCTGGTAAATCTCCGTCGCCCCAGTTTTTTGGAGCGCCCAGCCCAGCACTGGATTCACCGGACCGGGCGTGCAGGCCACAATTTCCTTCACCCCAGCGACCCGGGCCAGCACCACGGTCATCAGTGCCGTGGAAACCAGCGGTGCCGTCCCCCCCGGAACATAAACCCCTACCCGGCCCAACGCAGGAAAGTTCTCGCCCACGCTTGCCCCCTGCCGATTCTTTCGGGACCAATCTTCAGGACGGGTGGCCTTGGCAAAGTCGACAATGTTGGCCTCGGCCGCAGCCAACGCCGCCCGAATTTTTGCGGGTGGGGCGCGGAAGTTGCCCTGGATCCGCAGGGTCGCCTTGGAAATTTTCTTTTTCGTGAAGCGGTTGTGGATTCGGACCAAGGCGGTGTCCCCGCCCTTTTCCACCTCACGGAGGATTTTTTCCACGACGGAACGCACCTTGGCTTCGGGTATCGGCCGTCGGGTCAGCAGACCCAGAACCTTGGCAAAATCTTTCGGCCGGCGGCTGTCGAGGATTCTCATCTTACTCCCACTCGATTGTGGCGGGCGGTTTGGAACTAACGTCGAGCACAACCCGGTTGATGCCCTTCACCTCGTTGCAGATGCGGTTCGAGATCCGGCCGAGCAAGTCGCCGGGCAGTCGAACCCAGTCGGCTGTCATGCCGTCCTTGCTCTCCACTGCCCGGATGGCGATGGCGTTGTCGTAGGTGCGTTCGTCCCCCATCACGCCCACGCTCCGGCAAGGAAGCAGGACGGCGAAGCTTTGCCAGATCCGGTAGTACCAGCCTGCCTGTTTCATCTCCTCCACCACAATCGCATCCGCTTCCCGCAGGATCGACAATTTCTTCTCGTCGATCGCCCCCAGACACCGCACCGCCAAGCCCGGCCCAGGAAACGGTTGCCGCCAGACCATTTCCTTGGGCAACCCCAACACGCGCCCGACCTCACGCACCTCGTCCTTGAACAGCTGGCGCAGCGGTTCGACCAGCTCGAGTTTCATCCGCTTCGGCAAGCCGCCGACGTTGTGATGGCTCTTGATCAGCGCGGCCGGATTTCCCGCGATCGGCACACTCTCAATGACGTCGGGATACAGCGTTCCCTGCCCGAGGAACCGGGCACCCCGGCCCACCCGGAGGGCGGATTTTTCAAACACCTTGATGAATTCGCGCCCGATGATTTTCCGTTTCCGTTCAGGATCGGACACACCCTTCAGTCGGCGCAGGAACTGGTTGCGGGCATCCACCACGGTGAGATGGAGGTCCATGTGCCGGCCAAAAATTTTTCGGACACTTTCCGTCTCTCCTTTTCGCAGGAGACCGTTGTCCACAAAGATGCAGTAGAGCTGCCGCCCGATCGCCTTGGCGAGCAACGCCGCCGCCACTGAGGAGTCCACACCCCCGCTGAGCCCGAGAATGACGCGATGCGGACCCACCTGCTGCCGGATCTCGTGAATACTGCGCCGAACGAAGGAGCCCATCGTCCAAGTTCCCTGACAACCGCAGACCTTGCGCAGGAAATTGGCCAGAATCTCTTGGCCGCGGGGGGTGTGGGAGACTTCCGGATGAAACTGGAGGCCATAGATGTTTTCCTTGCGAACCACGGCGTAGGGGCTGTTCTCCGTGGTGGCGACGGATTCAAAACCTTTCGGAAGCCTGGTGACGCGGTCTCCGTGGCTGTTCCAGATCTCCAGATTTTTAGGCAACCCCCTGAAGAGCTCCGAGGCTCGGCAACGACAGAGAATTCCACGACCATATTCGCGACGGGTGCCACGGGCGACTTCCCCACCGAACTCTTTCACCAAAAGTTGCATGCCATAACAAATCCCAAGGATGGGAATCCCTAAATGAAAAATGCCCCGATCCATCTTGGGGGCCTTAGGGGCATAGACGCTGGCCGGACCCCCGCTTAGGATGATACCAAGGGGACGGAGAGAAAGCACTTCGCCAGCAGAAATGGTGTGAGGAACGATTTCAGAAAAAACATGCGCCTCGCGAACCCGGCGGGCGATGACCTGGGTGTACTGGGAGCCAAAATCAAGGATCAGAATCCTGTCCTGAATTCCGTTCGAACTCTCTGATTTCAAGCGAACTACTTCACCGATCCGACCCCAATCGTCAAGACGGACCCACCAACCTGTTCGCAAAATCTTTTGAATATCGAGTTTATCCAAAGCCCGCGGACGGCTTTATGCGTTCGAGAGGATTTGCGCCCTCGTTGACCCCCCCCGCGCTAATCCGTTATCGCCTCCGGCGGGTGGAACACTCTTGCTTACTTCGTGCGCTCGAGAGGATTTGAACCTCCACGGGTTGCCCCACTAGAACCTGAATCTAGCGCGTCTGCCATTTCGCCACGAGCGCGACCCTGAAATCATAATTCAAAACAGCTTCAGTTCCAAGCCTCTCCCATCCACCTGCCTATGAGTATAAACCCGCTAAGCTGGCTTATGCCCCACCGCCAAAATCGTCTGAAATCCATGTCCTTCCTTTTCCCGCGCCACAATCTCCACCGCCACGCCCTCAAACCCCGCTTCCCGTATCATTTTCCCCAGGTCCGCCGGGGCGAATCCCAGCCAGACATCCGCATAGACCTCGCGAGCCGCCTCGAAATTGTGCTCAGCCAAATCCAATATCAGAACCCGGCCGCCTGGACGTAAAATTTTGAAAGCCGCCTCCAAAGCCTTGGGTGGGTGAGTGGCATGGTGCAGAGCCTGACTGAGGATGGCCACGTCGACCGACCCCGGCTTAATCGGAGGATTTTCCAGGTCACCCAACCGATACTCCAAATTTTTAAGACCACTCCGCCTAGCCAGATCCCGGCCCACCTCGACCATCCGCGGGGAATTATCGACCGCGATCACTTTCTTGGCCCGAGCCGCCAACAGCTGGGAAATCAGCCCCTCCCCCGCGCCCAAATCCGCGAACGTCTCCCGAGGAGCCAACGCCAACAACAACCTTCCCACCGCTTCCCAGGAACGACCCGGACAATATTTTTTCCCCAGACGACCGGCCACTGCATCGAAATATCGCCTCGACTTCTCCTGCCGATGGGAAAGAACCAAACGCAGGGCCTCGCTGTCCCGGGACTTAGTGGCCAGCTCCGTCGCCGTTCCCTCCGCGAAGGACCAGGCCTCCTTGAGAGCCGCAGAAGGAGCCTCACCCCTCCGGTAATAAGACCTCTGCCCCTCCCGCCGATCCCGAACCAATCCAACTCCTTTTAAAAGGGAAAGATGATTGGAAATCCGGGACTGCCCCACCCCCAACACCTCCTGCAACTCTGCCACCGAAAGCTCGTTTTCCTTCAAGGCAAAGAGAATTCGTAGACGGGTAGGATCCGCCAACGCCCCTAAAAGCCGCACCCGATCACTCATTGTGCTAAAAGATTCATCATCTTATCATGATATATCAATATTATTTTCTTGCATACAGAGACCTTACAGGCACTATGCCAAGACGATGCGTGGACATTTCATCTTCTCTTCGGAGTCCGTCGGCGAAGGCCATCCGGACAAGGTTTGCGACGCCATTTCGGACGCGGTTCTGGACGCCTGCCTGGCACGGGACCCGATGAGCCGGGTCGCCTGCGAGACCCTCGTGAAATCCAACCTCGTGGTCATTGCCGGGGAGATTACCACCCGCGCCAAGCTCGACTACGACACCCTCGTCCGCCGCACCATTCGGGAGATCGGCTATATCCACGATGACGATGTCTTTCACGCCGACAAGGTCCACATCATGAATGCCCTCACCGGTCAGAGCCCGGACATCGCCCAAGGCGTCGACGCCAAGAAAGCCGACGGCAAAAAGACCGCCGAACAGGGCGCCGGCGACCAAGGGCTAATGTTCGGCTACGCCTGCCGGGAAACGCCCGAACTGATGCCCGCCCCCGTGATGTTTTCCCACCGTCTTGGCCGGGAGCTCAGCCGGATCCGCAAAAGCGGCCGGGTTCCTTGGCTCCGGCCGGATGCCAAGTCCCAGGTCTCCGTCGAATACCGTCATCACCGCCCCGTCCGGATCACCGCCGTGGTGGTTTCCGCCCAGCACGCCGAGGGTGTTTCCCACAAGACCATCGAAAAATTCATCATTGAAAAGCTCATTAAGAAAGTTCTGCCGGCTGACATGATCGACCGCCACACCGAATTCCTCGTCAACCCGACCGGCCGGTTCGTGGTCGGCGGTCCTGAGGGCGACAGCGGCCTGACCGGCCGAAAAATCATTGTCGACAGCTACGGCGGCGCAGGCCGCCACGGCGGCGGTGCCTTCAGCGGCAAGGACCCCACCAAAGTGGACCGCAGCGCCGCCTACATGGGCCGCTACGTCGCCAAGAACATCGTCGCGGCCGGCCTCGCCGACCGGGTGGAAATCCAGTTTGCCTACGCGATTGGCCATCCCCGGCCGGTTTCCGTCTGTCTCGACACTTTCGGCACAGAGAAGATCCCCTTCTCCCGGATCGAGCAGGCCGTCCACAAAACATTCGACTTCCGGCCGGCCGAGATCATCCGACAACTCCGTCTGCGCCGCCCAATTTACTCAAAGACCACCAACTACGGCCACTTCGGCCACCGCGGCAACCCGGTCTACGCGCCGTGGGAGCACACGGACCGTGTTCGCGAGCTCCGCCGCCACGCCGGGCTGAATTAAACCACACCCAGGAGAAACCACCATGAGCACCGCCACCCTCACTCCCAAGTCTGCCAGGAACCGCGGCCCGAAGGCCGGCGATTACAAGGTCAAGGATCTCGCCCTCGCCGAGCTCGGCCGCAAGGAGATCGAGATCGCCGAGAAAGAGATGCCCGGCCTCATGGCCATCCGCGAGAAATACGCCAAGGACAAACCCCTCGCCGGCGTCCGCGTGACCGGCTCCCTGCACATGACCATCCAGACGGCGGTGCTGATCGAGACCTTTGTGGATCTCGGTGCCGACGTCCGCTGGGCCAGTTGCAACATTTTCTCGACCCAAGACCAGGCCGCGGCAGCCATCGCCGCCGCCGGCATCCCGGTCTTTGCCTGGAAGGGTGAGTCCCTTGAGGAGTACTGGGACTGCACGTGGAAGGCCATCGTCAATCCCGAGGGCAAGGGCCCGCAGTTGGTCATCGATGACGGCGGCGACGTCACTCTCTTTCTGCACAAGGGCTACGAGCTCGAGGAAGGCGATGGTTGGGTCAACACCCCCTCCTCCAGCCACGAGGAAAAGGTCATCAAGGAACTCCTGAAGAAGATTCACAAGGAAAACCCCTACATCTTCCACGAGCTGGTCAAGGAGTGGAAAGGCGTGGCAGAAGAGACCACCACAGGAGTCCACCGCCTCTACCGCCTGCAAGAGCAGGCCAAGCTCCTTGTTCCCGCTTTCAACGTGAATGATTCCGTCACCAAGTCGAAGTTCGATAACCTCTACGGCTGCCGCCACTCGCTGGTGGACGGCTTGAACCGCGCGCTCGACGTGATGATCTCCGGCAAGGTGGCGGTCGTCTGTGGCTATGGGGACGTTGGCAAGGGTTCCGCCCAATCGCTCCGCGGCCAGGGCGCCCGCGTCATCATCACCGAGATCGATCCCATCAACGCCCTACAGGCCGCGATGGAGGGCTACGAGGTCACCACGGTCGAGGACACCCTCGGCCGGGCCGATATCTACATCACCACGACCGGCAACAAGGACGTGATCACGATCGAACACCTGAAGAAAATGAAGGATCAGGCGGTGGTCGCGAACATCGGCCATTTCGACAACGAGATCCAAGTCGACAAGTTGAACAACTTGTCCGGTGTAAAGCGGGTGAACATCAAGCCGCAGCTCGACAAGTACGTCTTCCCCGACGGCCGGGAGTTGTTCCTCCTCGCCGAGGGACGGTTAGTGAACTTGGGTTGCGCCACCGGGCACCCCAGCTTCGTGATGAGTAACAGCTTCTCGAACCAGACACTGGCCGCGCTCGACCTCTGGAAAAACCGCTCGGTCTACAAGCCCGCTGTCTACGTCCTACCCAAAAAGCTGGACGAGGAAGTCGCCCGTCTTCACCTCGAAAAAATCGGCGTCAAACTGACCAAACTGAGCAAGGATCAGGCTGATTACCTCGGCGTCCCGGTCGAGGGCCCCTTTAAGCCCGAGCACTATCGTTACTAAACACCCTTTCGGGTGTGCGGGCGGGGAAAAACGGAAGGCGGGAGGCTTAGCCTTCTTCTCTTCCACCCTAAACATTTCGGCTTTCACGGGCGGAAGGTGACTCGATGCAGGCTATTTCTTGGCGGCCTTCGGCGGCAACAGGAGGGACAATGCGATCGATCCTCCGACGAGGAGAGTGATGATCATGAGCGACCAGGAAATCGGGAACTTTCCACCGCAGAGATCGTTCAGCCAGGCCATCTTCAGCCCGACAAACATGAGAACCAGGCCCAAGCCATATTTCAGGAAATGGAACTTGTCGACTACTCCGGCAAGAAGGAAGTAAAGGGCACGCAGACCAAGGATGGCGAAGACATTGGAGGTGAGCACGATCAACGGTTCCTTGGTGATGGCAAAGATCGCCGGGACGGAATCGATCGCGAAGACGATGTCACAAAATTCGATGAAAAGGAGGCAGATCATCAGGGGTGTCACCTTCCAAACCTGACCTACTTTCAGAAAGAATTTCCCATCGGCAAACTTGGATGTCACCGGGAGTACTCTTTGTAAAAACCGGAGGAACGGGTTGGTTTCCGGGTCGATGGCATGGTCCGGGGAGAAAAAGATTTTGAGACCGGTCAGCACCAGGAAGATCCCCAACAGGACCGTGATCCAATGGATCTGCAGCAGAACCGCCCCCAGGGCAATGAACACCACCCGGAAAAAGAGGGCACCTAGAATCCCGTAGAAAAGGATTTTGTGCTGATACTTGTCGGGAATTCCGAAAAAACGGAAGACCACGACAAAGATGAAGAGATTGTCGACGGCCAGGGATTTTTCGACGATGAATCCGGTTAGGAATTCAAGGGCGGAAGTGCGGGCCTGTCTGTCCGGATCAAAACCGGGCAACGCCATCAGATGGCGATCGTGGGAAAACTCGTGTTTGCAGTAGAGGTAGAAGGCAAAATTAAAGGCCAAAGCCAGCGTGACCCAAAAAATGCTCCAACCAGCCGCTTCCTGCATGCCCACGGCATGGGCCTTCCGGTGAAATACCCCGAGATCCAGGGCTAAGACAGCCAGCACGAAGACGAGGAAGCCGGCATAAAACCAAAAATATTCCTGAAACGGAAAGAGAACGTATGTTGGTATCATCCGTGACGCTAGCTTTTGCCGACCAGCCTTGCCAGATACTGGTGGTGGATCCTAAAACCTACGTTGAGACCTGGGATCAGGAACGCTTTTGGTGTTGTCGTAAGGGGAAAAGCCGGCTTTGGAATTGTCGACCACACGCTTGGGATCCCCGGAGGATGGGTTCGACGGAATGGAAACCGGCTTTGGCGGAGGAGCGACGGCCGACTTCTTTTCACCATACCCTGGAGGCAATGAGTTTGGGTCTTGGGAAATCCTCTTATACGCTCCCGAGGGAACTTCCAAGGGCTTGGGAGGAACTTGGATGCGGCCGTCGGACATGGAGTTTCCTGCCATGATTGGTTTGGCACCTGATTGGTAATCTTTCCCCAAGGGGCCAGTGCTCGACGGCCCTGTGAAAGAATCAAACCCGGGCTGAACCCGGCCGTCCCCCGAAGCCATGGCACGTGGCTTGACCCCATCCAAACCGGTAACCACCGGGAGTTTTTTTGCATCCGCCTCCCCCACTCCAGACACCGAGGCTCTGGAAATGACCGGTTGGTCGGAGGATTTTGTCCTGGCCTCTTTTTCTTTTTTTTCCTTATCCAACTCAGCTTGAGTTTCCTTCGCTTTTTTCTCCTCCAAGGCTACCTGCTCCTGCGCCCTCTTTTTGGCATCCTCCTTTTTTTTCTCCATATCTTGAACGATCCAATCCGAATCATTTTTATCCTTGGGGAGCACCGGGTCAGGGGCCGGAGGGCGTGGTTTCGGAATCGAAGACGACTCAGCAGGGGTGAACCCAGGCAAGTCGGGGGAGTTTGCCGATTCGCCCACCCCCGGCAGTTTCGGCTTGGCGGTGGCAGAGGGAAGATCGGAAAGCCCAACCGAGGAGGCGTCTGATCCGGTCTGGGCAATGGCGCCCAACGAGAAAAAACCCATGATGCACAGAAAGGATTTCACACACCAAAATTTAAGTTCCATCCGGGCCTCGTCAATCTCGCCCCTTGGCAAAGTCTGTAATAAGATACCGATAGCTTTGAATTCCGCTCTACCAGAACAGCTTATCCAACAAATCCGTGAGCAGGGTCCCCTGCCCTTTTATGATTTCATGGACCAAGCGCTTTACCATCCGCAACACGGATTTTACTCTTCCAGGGCAACCCGGACGGGCCGGGCGGGTGATTTTCTTACCCCGGTCGCCTTGGGGAATGTGCTCGGCCAGTTGTTGGCGCTGCAGGCCAACCAACTCTTTGAGGGCTTGGGTCGCCCCCCAGCAATCCAACTGGTGGAACAGGGAGCCGATACGGGCCGGTTGGCTTGCGACCTGCTTTCCTCCATCCACCAAAACCACCCTCTCCTTGCTGCCTCGGCCCAGTTTCATTTTTTAGAACCCCTTGCCATTCTCCGGGAGAAGCAAAAACACACCTTGTCCTCGGCCGGCTTACTTGAAAAGGTTCAGTGGCACGATTCCTGGAAGGAGATGCCGCAAAATGACATTCCTTGTTTTTTTTACTCGTGCGAACTGATCGACAGTTTTCCCGTCCGAATTTTTCGCTATCGGGACGGGGCTTGGCGAGAGCAGTGGGTGGGCTTAGGCGACGCAGGGTTTATCTGGATGGAGGGCGAAATCGATGCCGATACCACGGCCCAGATCCGGCTATGGTCCCCTCCCGAGGTGGATGGCTTCACGGTGGAGATGCGCCCCGGCGCCATTCCGTGGCTGCAAAGCTGGGCGCGGCGGATCTCCCAAGGCCTGGTTCTGACCTTGGATTACGGATGTTCCGCCACGGAATTATTTTCACCGGCCAAGGCTGGTGGGACCTTGGTGGCCATGCGGGATCATCAACGATCCACTCATCCCCTCGCCGAACCCGGGCAACAAGATCTCACCACCCATGTGAACTTTACCGAGCTTGAGGAATCCGCGGCCCGGGAGGGATGGAAAAATTACGGCTTGGTCAATTTCACCCGCGGATGCACCGCCTTGGCGGCACCTCTCCTCCAGGAAGACAAGAGGCCATCCGATACCTGGATCCGGAATTTTCGCCACCTCACCCATCCAACCTTTTTCGGTCATACCCACAAAATTCTCGTCCAAGGCAAAGGACTTCCGGAAACATTCCAACCAGCGATGCTTAGAACAATCTAATGATACCCACGCCCATTCTGCTGGTTGTTATCCCACCCCTTCCGACCATTTCATCCCCGCTTGTTCCAGTCAAAGACTCCTTTTTTGTAGGCGTATAGATGCCCCACCTCGACCAATAAAACAAAAACCAGCATCAACCCAAACACTTGCCATCCCAACCCGCTTTGCTGGAAGCCGAGTAGACTGACCGCCCACGGATACATAAAAATAACCTCGATATCGAAAAGAATGAAAATCATCGCCACGAGATAAAACTTCACCGAAAAACGGGCCGACCCGGTCCCGATCGGATCCTTGCCACACTCATACGCCAGATCCTTTCCGCGGTTCCGGCTTCCCACCTTCCCTAGAATCAAGGCCACCGCAATGGCGCCCAGCGCCACCGCCAGAGCCATGCCGATGGAAAAAAGCACCGGAATAAATTCGCGCAACATACATTCTTCCTATCCTCCCGGGTGCCGATCGGCAAGCCATCGACGGTTCTGGCCTAGCCTCCCCTCTTCGGCATTCTCTCTGTCATCTCATGCCCCTCGCCCTGCCCCTGATCGCCTCCTTCCTCTACGCCTTGGGTTCCTGGGGAATGAAGCACGGCATGCGCCGCGGAGCTCACCCGCGCCTTGTGAACGCCATCTCCAATCTGGCCATGGCGGGATGGTCGGCCCCTCTGGTTTTTTTCTTTCCCGGAACCGCCAACCACCAGGGTTTTCTGGGAGCCCTCTTGGCCGGTGTTGCCTTGTTTCTGGGTCGAGCTTGTGCCATCCGGGCCCTCGCCAAAGGCGATCTTTCCCTCGCCACCCCGGTACTAGGAATGAAGACCATCTTTGTCGCGATTCTGACCGTGACCTTTCTCGGGGAAACCGTCAGTCCGGGGCTGATGGCCGGGGCGGTTCTCTCTTCGGTTGCCGTGGCACTTCTTTCCCTTTCCCCCGGTATCCTTCATGGAAAAAAAGAGGGGGCTGCCCTGGACCGCGTGTCCTGCGGCTGGGCCTTGCTCGCCGCATTCTTTTTTGGCCTCACGGACATCACGGTGCAGCGTTTTGCCAAACTGCTCGGAGTAGGATGGTTTCAGCCCCTGATGTTTGCCACCCTTGTTATGCTTACCCCCCTTCTTTTGATCCCGGATTTCCTCAAAAGAAAAAGATTTCGTGCATGGATTCCGCCGGGGGGTCGGGCGGGGACTTGGGGGGGCTCGGTCGTGATTGGTTTCCAAACCTCCCTTCTCGTGCTGGTCATCGGCGTTTTCGGCCATGCCACCGCCACCAACGTCGTCTATGCCACCCGGGGCCTCTGGGCGATTCTTCTGGAAGGCGCCTTGGGCGGTGGTTCCGCCTACCACGACAAGAAGGTCTTGGCCGTTCGCCTGGTCGGAGCCTCCCTGCTCCTCGCCTCCGTAGCCCTGGCCGTGGGCTCGCTTTAAGCCCGGCCGAATTGCAGCATCACCAGTCCAACCGTCGTAAAAACCAGTCCCCCGATCTGCATGGGGGTGATCGGGGCGTGGAAAAAAAACCACCCCGCGACCTGCACCAGAACAAAACCCGCGCCCAAAGTGAAGGCGTAGACCAAATGGGGGCTCTGTTCCCGCAGGGCATAAGTGATCAGCACCGGACAACCAAAGCCCACGAGATTCCCCAAAAGAAACCAGAGCCACCACTGGCTCCCAACCTTTGCGGAGGCCACCTTGAAGATGAGATTGGAGCCCGCCATCGAAAGGGCATAACCGAAGACCAGCAGGGCAAATTTCAAGCGGGGAAGCTTGTTAAACCAAGGATCCGCCGCAACAGCCACCGTCCCGATGCCCGGGTTGGGCATGCATGGCGTAGGCAGCCCCGCCCATCCGGTCACACCAAGCCACAAAGGCTTTTCTCTCTTCAACGGTCATGGGCGTCTTGGTGGCAGCAACCGCAGCCTCGCTCACATAGGGAAGTTGATCGACCCCGATGAGATGGGTGCAGACTTCGGGATAGCTGAGAGCGTACCGAACCACCTTTTCGGCGGTCATGAGTCCCTTTTCGTGCGACCGCTTGCTTCCGCCAAACCCTTTCATGCCGATGACCGCGATTTTCTTTTCCGCCAGAGCAGGGATGACCTCTGTCTCAAAACGACGGGAATGCAGGGTGCCTAAAGCCGAGACCGGTTGGAGAGAAGCGTCAAAGGGATACCCTCCCTGGATCATCTTCAGGTGCACTTCGGGTTCGTCGTGGCCGGTGAAGCCAAGGTAGCGGACTTTCCCCTGTTTCTTGGCGAGGTCAAAAGCCTCGGCCGCCCCGCCTGGTCCATAAAACTTTTTCACTTCTGCTTCGGTCTTCATCTCGTGGAGCATCCAGAGATCCACGTGATCCGTTTTGAGGCGCCGCAGGGAGTCCTCCAACATCTTCATGGCTCCCTCTTTCCCTCCTTCCGGAAGCGGCTTCTGGTGGGTGCAACACTTGGTCATCAGGAAAACCTTGTCCCGGATGCCCTCGAGGGCTTTCCCCATCCACTCTTCCGCCCGACCGCCGTGATAATCCCAGGCATTGTCAAAAAAGGTCACGCCCCGATCCACCGCTTCATGGGCAATCTTGGTGGCCTCCGCGATATCCTTGGACAGGGCTAGCGTATGCCCCCCAAATCCGACCACGCTGACTTGCTCGGCGTGGCGCCCAAAGGCCCGGGTGGGAACCTT
>Ga0214917_10002440_pt1 | contig 22567 bp, 43 predicted proteins | sample LL_1208_BB_MetaG_FD_177983 | JGI IMG/M metagenome (GOLD analysis project Ga0214917, IMG submission 177983) | Freshwater microbial communities from Lake Lanier, Atlanta, Georgia, United States - LL_1208_BB | ecosystem: Environmental > Aquatic > Freshwater > Lake | place: USA: Georgia | collected...
GTCGGAACCTGTTTTGGGTGCATTTTGCGTTATAGGAGTCTCCTAACTTGTTGATACCACGCACTATTGACTCTATCTTGCGTAAGTACCCTATAATCAACGACCCTGCTTTCGTAAGTCGCACTTGTGCCTTGTGTAAGAACTTGCGTAAGTCGCATATGCCTTTTGTCATAGCTCGCCCCCTGCCTCCTTGTAAGCCTCCACGATAGGGCGGGCTTCTTCAAGGAACTGGGTACGCTGGGCTGGTGTCCATTGGGCGGGGGTCTTGCGGGCAAGCCATTGACGAGCTTTGATGATGTAGCTATGCCACGCTTGCTCGGCCTTTGGGTTCGAGGTTTCGATAGGGTCGGGTAGTAGCCCAGTCCAAAGGGCTAACTGCTTGAGGCCACCGGGGGTAGGGGCTTGCAGGGATGGCCTTGCCTTTGCCACACGCTCGTACCGCCTTGCTTGCTCACCGTTTATTCCCGCTACCTCTTGGATGGTGTCGAGGTCTAGCCCCTCCACCCTTGCCGATAGTAGGATGTCGCCAGCGTCTGCCGCCAGTCCTATGGCCTCCCCCATCTGCTCGATTGCGTTCTGCTTGGCCTTGTCCAAAAGCCTCACCGTTTTTTGTAGCTCCATTCCGATCTGTTTTTCGCTCATTTTTGGGATGTCTTTCTGTGGTTGTGGTTGTGGTTTCGTGGGTTAAAAAAGGCTTGGTTTTTTTGGCTAGATTAGAGCCTCCTCAAGCTCCTCAATTTCTGCCTCCTCCGCTGGGGCTGGCTCGATCTCTCTGAACCTGTGCTGGGCAAAGCCTCGCTCCGGGTGTGGCGGTGTAGTGCTTAATGGGTTGTTGATACCCTCCAAATAGACCACCACTTCCCCTGCCTCTCCGTTGAATGCTATCCCTATCCCTATGCCCCTAATTGTGTATTGCCTATCCTTGACTGGTAGGGCGTTGTAAAAGGCAAGGATGTCGGGTGGAAATCTATCATCCACGCAAACTACTTTTGACCCAGTTGTCACCGTTTTTTCCCTCGCTTTTTTATGCCTTTTGCCCACGCTTCTGCGTTCCATTTTGGGCATTCCTCCCGCCTCTTTTTGTGAACCCGCAAGGCTCGTTCCTTGTAAATCTGCCTCACCCTTTCGCTCCGTTGGATGCGTAAAACTAGGCCAGTCCGTTGGCTCAACTCCGTGAGCCGTGCCGATATGGCCGCCCTTGTGTAAGGCTTGCCAGTCGAGGGGTTGATGTAACGCTTTGCGATTGAGGTTAGGCTGTCTGGGCTTCGGTTGCTTGCTAGGGCTAGTAGTGCCTCGTCCAAGGTATCGTCACGCCTATGCCTCAACATTTGCGAATCGCCTTCGTGCTTGATCGTCTGCTCCACAACCTCTGCCGTGAGCTTGGCTAGTTGATCGAGGTCGATCATTGGGTTCATAGCCTTCATCTGGGCTAGTCGCTCCTTGACCCGATCTTCTAGGGTATCGATATGGTCAGCCATATTTGGCGTGTAGCTTGCCAAGATGCTGTCGGCTGGGTCTTGGCCTTGGTGGTGGTTCATTGGATTTCTACTAATGCTGTCCGTCCCACCCTTGCCAATTCCCGCCTTGCTTGCCGTTCTGTAGCGTAAAAAAGGTCTACAACTGGGAGCTTGGTCTTGCCCGATGCCTTCCGTGAGATAACCGCTGTACCAGTATCGTGAGCGTGGTATGCCTTGCCCTCAATTAGCAGGGTCGTTCCGTAGGGAATGATTTTGGGGTCTACTGCACAAGACTTGCCAGAGACCAACCGTTTTCCAGTTGAGCTTTTCCACCCAAACTCGTCCTCGCCCAGCCAGTACGCCGTGATGCGAGCCTTGATTGTTTTCTTGGCTGGTAGCTTTGGGGTTTCAATCATTATGTTGGCCGCTTGGCTTGAGCATAAGAGCGTGATAGCTAGGATGATGATGGCTTTTTTCATCGTTAAGAAGTGGAGTCGCTCGCATAGGTGGCGGTAGCGTCTCGATGGGGATTCGTCTCCCTTGGTTCTTTTGCCTTCTGCGTTGTCAATCGGGGTCTTGAGCTTGTCGATCTGTTCCTTAATTGCCTTGGCCTCCATCTTGTTAATCTTCACGCTTTACCTCCGTCCAATGACATCGCTTGTTTGGCCTTTTGATCTTGCCCCTGCCCTCAAGGTAACGCAGATGGTATTGAATTGCTCCGTGAGTTTTCTTCAGCACCTCGGCAATCGTGCAGGTCGGAATCTCGTTGGTGATAAGTGTGAACACGGCATCTCTCAACATATCAATCGTGGCTTGGTTGCGAGTCGTGGCGTAGAGCTTTTCAAGTTCCTTGCCGGGGTAGCGGTCACAAAGGATGCCGTTGGCCTTTGCCTCTGGAGTTGTGTATGCTTCGTTCATTGAGTTTTTAAGCTACTTTGAGTCTTGATTGATGCAAGGGATGGTTTTGGGTTGTTCTACTTGCTCTCTTAACCATTCTATTGGTACTGCCATTTGCAATCCTTTTGGGTGGGGAATGACCATAGCCTTTCCTCCGCTCATAGTGCCTCTGTAATTAACAAGAATATCCTCGTCGGTAAATGTCGAGTGCATTATGACTATATCGCCAACATTCACAAATAATACTCCGCTACGCTCTTGCCGCTGTTCGTCTTTATGGTTCGCTTTTGCACATCGTAACCAGCCTTCCGCAAGTCACACACCCGGCTTGCTAATCTGAAACACTTGAACCAATCGAGTGCTTCTAGAGCCGTAAGTGTTCGCCCCGATTGTAAGTGGGCTAGGATGCGAGCATTCTGGTCGTGGCCTTCTGTCTTTACTGGATGCGTTGTCCTCATAAAAGGCAACTCAAACTGCTCTGCCTCTACCATCGCAATCATCTTGAACCTCCTTTGGCCTTGCGAACGGAAAAGTTACGGCTCTTTGCGTTCATTATGGTTGTTCTGTGGACTCCCCAAGCTCTTGCAAGCTCGCTCATCGACATACCGCTATCGAGTTGGTGCTTCCAGAGCGTCCATCGCTTCTTTACAGTCGAAAACTCACGATTTCGTCTCGCCCCACCCTTGCCATAGGTCGGAACAAGCTCTTTTGGGATGTCTAGGGGGGTAGTTACACCCATTACGAGCTTTTCAAGCCCTTGTGAGGCCAATTCTGCTCGATTTTGAGCCATTGTAGCGGTTAGTGTGGTCACCATTTGCTCAAACTCACGCAATTTGTCCTCGCATAGCTTAACCCGGTGGATGGTTGCCGCTAGGACTAGCTCTTGTGGATGAGCAATCACGGACACCCCGCATTCACCCACTCGGCGTGAGTATTGAACCCTGCTAGTTTATAAGTTGGTGGGGATTCGCACCCCGATTTGATTGGTTTTTTCATTGGTTGGTTATTTCCTTTGGTTGGTTGTTGGTTGCTCCGTCTCTGACAGTTCCTCGCACAAGCTCGCCAGTCCTTAACCGATGCCTTGCCTCCGACCTTCCATCCGTTGCTCTGGTAATAATCAAAAGCCGACTCTGCATCCGTCTGCCTCCACCCAATCTCTTTAGCAAAGGCAATCCATTCAGCGAGCGTAGGGCGTAAGCCCTCTCTCTCTTTCTTGTTATCTATCTTACTATTATTGTTACTATTACTATTACTCTTATTATATACAATAGATGGCTCATCTTTGGTACATAGATGGTTCATAGATGGTGCATAGATGGGCGATCTATGGTTCATCCTTCGTGCATATCCAGCCGATCTTTCCTCCATCTTTGCCAGTCCAGAGGCCACTCCTCCGTGATAGATTGCCCCATCCTTTAGCTCATAAACCCCAGCAACCTCAAGCTCTTGCAGTAAAGGCTTGGCATCTTGCCCAACCATTCTGCTGATTTGTTCGGGGGTGGGTATGTGTCCGTTGATAGTTAGCTTGCCGCCGGCGTTGGCCTTATACATAAGGCACAATAGGTGAATCCATAGCCCTTTAGAGGCAAGGCCTACCAATGCCAGCTTTTCATTAGCCAGCCAGCGGTTAGGCTCGAAAGGAAACCAAAAGGAATCCCGCCTCATTTCTTGGCCTTTTCCATATCTATCTTCTGATACTTCTTGGCTCGCTCCAATAGCTCTTTAGTGATACGATGCGAGTAGTCTAGGTGGCTGATGATGTCCTTGTAGTTCTCCCGCTTGGCGTGGTCGAAATCCTTGAATAAATCCTTCAACCTTTTCGACACGATTGCGTGGAACTCGTCCACAAGTTTTAATCTTTTAACGCTCATTTGTTTTTCTTAATCCTTTCTAGAATATCTTTTGCTAAATCCCACAATACGCCGCTCACAAACAGAATGGTTAGATAGAGAGACAAACATCCCAAACCGATGACGAACAAGTCCCACAAAGCTTTCACGATGGATAAAAGGAAACTTACCATTTGGGTGCTTTCGGCCACGATGCCCAAAGCCGAACATCATTTTCAGAATGCCCCCAACTTCGTGAGACAAACGAGCCATCAATGAAACGACCAACGCAAACCTGACCGCCAATATCCATAAGCACTTTTTCATCGTTCTTGGGTTTCTCCTCTATTGTTTTCCATTCGAGCATTGACCATTTTAGATTTGGAACATCAACATCAATGCTCATCCTAGCCTCCGCAGGGCTACGACAACCTCATTGAGAATGTCTTGGATGACTTGATCTTCTGTTCCGTCTGCTAGTCGTTGGACAAGTTCGGCACACCGCTCCCTTTCGAGGGCGGCGGCCTTACTCATCGCATCGTTGATGATGTCTTGGATTAGTTCAGAATGGGATTTCATCGTTCGGATTTCCTTTCGCTATTGCATCGGCTTCCGCAAGAATCTCTGCGATGATTTCGTTGCGAATGATGTCGTTCTTGTAAGGCTTACCATCTGCACCGGGCTTGAGGTCTTGCTTGGATAACCACTCAAGGTAGTCCAAGCCCTTATTCCCGAAGGCGGCGATCTGGCGAAGGGTCGAACCCTTGTGCTTGCCAAACTTCAACTCCATATCTCTCGGCTCACGGCCATTACTTTTAACCACAACCCCATTGAGCTTGTTGGTGATGTCGGCTAGGTCTGCTTTGCTAATCGAGTCCGACTTAACTGTGTCTAGCTTAACTGGCTTTGGTGCTGGTTCGTATTTGTCCGTGTTGATGTCCTCAAACCCGCCGTGTGGAACTTCCTCGGCTGGGGTTGTTGAGAGGCTCTTATCAATCAACACGACGATATGGGCAAAGGCAGAGCGACAAGCCCTACTGATTGCTCTGGTCTGACACATCGCTCGCTTGGCATAGGTCGGACGGCTTGCCCACATAGCCTCATCATCACCCAAGAACCCCTCGGCACTTGAGATTACTTGGCCGTTGTCCATTCGCTTCACTTCACCGATGCACCGATAGCCATCTTCGAGACGCTCGACATCTCTTGCAGAGGCCACGCATCCGTGAGCTACTGCGATGGATTGCCAGCCCTCTACTCGCACATACTTCTTATCGCCCTTGCCGATCTGCTGTGCTGTCTCCATTACGATTGCCCTACACACGCCAGCTACATCCGTAGCTTGTCGCATATAGTTTTGCACTCCGTTGGAGTGGCCTAGGCCGTGGTCATTCTTCAATACTATCTGTTCATTCATTGGTTGTTTCTCCTTTATTGTAGCCCCTCGGCTATTCTTTTGTTTTGCCTAGCGATCTCCTTGTGGAAATCCTCTGGCGTTCTTGCAAAAATAAGATTACCAGTCATCTTAATTTTCTCCCCAAAGTTTTTCTTTACCCACCAATCATCTGCCTTGGATTGCATAATTCGCTCATCAGATTCTGCCTTCTTCCAAGAGTCTGTCTGGGTAGCGTTATGCTTATCATCATAATATGCACTCATAAGATTTTCCTTATTTGTTGTTCACTATAAACATTATCACCAAGCGACTCCCTATCTTCTCTGCTTCCTCTAATTGGAAGATTCAAACATCTTGCATCGTGCATCTGGTCGTAGAGCGTGTCTGGAATCGGGCCATCAACTCTCGTCACCCATTGTTCTAAAGTCTCTCCTTCGAGGCGTTTTGGATACCTTGGCACACAATCACTCATAATTTAATACCTTTCCATTATTGTTTTAACTATCGGGGAAACCCATTTGGCACTGATGTCGTGAGATGGCACTCGGAAAACTAGGATGCCCATCGAAGCGGCAAGATTGTATTTCTCCATATCGTTCAAGAACCCGGAGGGTCTGGTGTGTCTGCCCCTGCTCCATACCCCGCCTTCGAGTTCAATAGCTATTCCAAAAGAATAATAATCAAAACGAAACCTTCTTCCCTCGGCGAATTTGTATTCCTTTTTTAGCTCCGCACCACCAAGACTTTTCCAAAGAAGCTCGAACTTGGCAGATGGTGTGAGCTTCATTTTAGTTACGCCCCACCCAGTTCTTTGTAGGCAAGACTAGCTCTGGCTTTTTGGGCTGGTTGCCTTCGGCCACGATCTTGTCTAGTCGGTCGAGGTCGGCGGCCACGGACAAATAAAATCTCCGTCTCTCGTAGTTTTGCTGGTCGATATGCTGGGCAATCATATAAAGCCCTCGGACAATCACCAGTCCCACAAATATAATTAGGCCAAATATCACCAGCGTATCCGTTGTTTCTGCCAAGCGGGTGAGCAGTAGTTGGGGTTGGTGATGAAAGGATATTTGCCGTCATCCATAGCCTTCATAACAAAGCCTTCCCAGATTACTTCCCCAGCCTTGTTGTTCTGAAAGTTCATCTCCTCCCATATCGAATTGATCTTATGATGGGCAAGCTGAACAAAGCGGAGGAGCTTGTTCTGTGGCACATCAAAGGTCACGGCTTCGAGGTGTTCGATCTCTTTCATCCTCTCGGCGTAAGGCTTTGGGTTGGCTGGGTCGAATGCGTCCATCACTACGATTGTGCCTTTTCCAGTCTTGGTTCGTTGTCCCATAATCTCGCAGTCCACAAACCGAGACTTAATGCCAGCACCGAGTATTCGTTCTGCCATTAGATTGTGATTGGTGGCGAACTTGCCGTGGCGGTTGTAGCCCTGCTGGGTTTCTTGATCGAACCAGCCTCTCCATCCGTTGAGCTTGCCCTCGATGGAGAACCCATCGGAGAACTCATCGTGGCTCGCTGGCACGACTGAACCTACTGGCCTAGCTGGGAGTGGGAGGGATGTCATTGTTTGTTTGTAGAGGATTTCGTGGGGTTATAGCAAGATTTATTTTAGCAGTTGCTCAACGATGCAAAGGGTTACGCCAGCACCTACGACTAGTCCGACGATGTATGCAATTAGGATTTTGTTCATTTGGTTTTTCTTTCTTGGTTAGGGGTTATGAAGTTGTTTGTTCGGAAACTTGCCATTTAGAAGGACGCTTAAAGAAACCAAACAAGGGGTCTTTTTTGCTAGGCTCAAAGGTTGCCGTGAATTTGACCCTATCGCCCTTCTTCTGGAAGGGTGCATCGCCAATAGGGGTAGCACCCAAAATGGCGTGGTGACTCCACTCGCCTTTAGCCTTTCCCCAAACCTTTACCCCTCCACCAATATCAACAAGAACCACAAATTTGAATTTGTTGTATTTACCAAAAGATTGACCAACCTTCACCGATAAGATTGTTCCTTCAACCGATGCCCTCCCGATGGGTGCAGTTGCCGTTGCACTAGCACGATTGGAAATATCCCTTTGATGAATACTGATAAGAAAAGAAATCTGCTTTTCCGATAGAGAGCCGAACCTACGAAGCTTCTCAATCAAATCAGAGGCCACCCGATTCATCCCACTCTTTGCCCAATCAAGAGACTCGCAAGCCTCCGGGTGTGCCTTGCGAAACTCTTGTTCCCGATTCTCGCAAAGGATTCTCTGGGAAAGGGCGATGCTTGCCCCATCGATAATAGACCCGCACCTTTTCAGAGCCTCGATATTGCTGGCACACTTGCGACCAAGAGAAGCAATCGTGTTGGTTGGGATGTGCTTGGCAATAGCAGAATACTTTATCTTGTGCCCACAACAATCACACTTGCCACTCTTAAGGTCTTTTTCAGAAAGGTTGGATGCGTCCCATTCTTTTTGGTCGATAATGTTGATGCGAATATCAAGGCCAGCATCTACATCAAAACCGCACACCTCCGTCACGGCGATAATCTTCACATCGAATGGAGATGCGGATTTGATTTGCATTGTGATTTGTCTTTCTTGGTTGGGGGTTAGGATGAAATGCCTTCAAGCCTTGCGAAGTAATCATCGAAGGCAATATTGTAGTTTTTACTGCCCATTCTTCCGTGCGTCTTGGCTAATATTTCACAAACAATCTGGCTGGCTCTTTCTGATATTCTTTGACCAGAGATCAGAGATGCAACAATGCTTTCTATAAAGGTATTCCCATAGGCGGTTATCAGTCCCATAGAATCTTGTTTGTAAAAGAATCGTTGGTTGCCTTGGGTAACAACCCCAAAATACCCAGTATAATCTGGTTGGCTTGTCTGCCAAGTTTTACGGCATCCAACAAGTGCCTCAACCACCCAGAACCATTTATTTATCCTCTCATTTTGCACGACAACCAAAGCCTTTGTGGTCTCTTGTTCCTTGAGAATTTTCTCCTCACGGATAGCCTTGTTTTTTTCTACTTGTTCTGAAGTTAGGCCACTTCTGACCGCCACCCGCATACTGGAATCACCAATTTTTTCTGCACAATCTTGACCTAGAAAATGCTTTTTGCCATCGGGAGTCATAACAACAATGTGATGCAAAATACCCATACCGCAGTTGGCACAAGTTCCAGTTCCGTGAGAGGCGTTTTTCCAAGCGTTGTTGTATGCGTCTGGATTTGCCTCTGCCAAAGAAGCCGAAGGCATTGAGAAGTAACCGATGATTCGGGCGTTGCTCAAGTTCATACCGACATCCTACTACCCAAAGCCAACTTGTCTATTACTTTTTTATCTTATCTTAACGATTGTTTATAAGTCCCTATAAACAAGCTACTTACTAGGGAGCATTTTGTAGGCTTTTATCCACCGAAAGAATGTGTGTCCCTTCTTATTTGAAAGGACAACCTTAATTTTCGTAACCTCCAATTTCTTTTTATCTAGGAGTTCACGGAGTAGACGGTCGATGGAACTAGATTTTTTCCCACTCAATTCCATTATCTCTGCCCTTGTCTTAAATCCCTCTGGTCGTGGAGGGCATTCTTTATTCTGGATGTGTTCTTGTAGAAGTTTCTGCCAAGGATTTCGTGGGGATTTCATTAGAAGGATTTTATGTTTGTGGGTAGATGGAACTTGTTGCCTCGTTGTCTTGCTTGGAATACATCGTGGGTCTTGTCGGGGTGAATCATTCCATAAGCCCAGCCGTGTTGCCATCTTAATCTACGCAGTTGGCCTCGGTTATACTCTGGGGTTTTGTTGCAGAGGCATCCGATGTTGTACCCGGTTCGAGGGTCGATAGAGACGCTACGGAAATAATCAATGGCGTGGGTATGCCCAAAGATAACATCTCCGTAAGCATCGGCGTGTTGCTTCCCGCTGTGCATAGCGTGGCCGTATCCGTGAACAAAGGAGAGGTTGCCGCACTTGTAAATCCCACCGACTGAATCATAGGGGAACATCCTCGCCTTCGTCTCCTTCATTATGAGTTCTATATTCTCAATCCCATCATTGGCGTAGTCCCTTGCTATCCCGCTTCGAGAGTTACGGCTCAAGTCATATATGCGTTCATCGTGGTTGCCCCTCAAAAAGATTCTCTCATCTCCGAACTTAAAGAACTCTCGCAAGAACTCTTCCCCACAATCCCAATCCTTCTGCAAGCTGGATGCTTGCTCCTCGTCCCCTGCTCCTTTGCGAATGGCTCGAAAGTCCCAGAGGTCACCGATGCAAACCACCAAGTCTGGCTGGTATTCTTTTGTAAAGGCCAATAGAGCCTTTACCGAAGGAGCGTCTTGTTCATCGCCGTGGATATCGCCACAAGCAACGAACTTAATTGGCTTCATAATGTGGGTTTAGATTGTCCAGTTAAAGTTGTGTAAATTAAATTACAACACTCTCTAGCTCTAGGATTTGTCAATGTTTCGTCTGTGCATCCCTCTTTCGCCAACTCCATAACGATGTGCATTTGTTGGCGTAGGGACAAAAGATAAACCATTTGATCTGTTGCCTCCGCTATTGCCTCCTCAACCAATCTAGCCGTGGGCATTTCCCATAACTTCGTTCCTTGGTTTTCCTCAACCCCCCGCTTGTATTTCTTCTCCATCGATTCGACTGCCGCAACTTGCAAAGTCGTTAAATGAAGTTCGTGCTTTTTAGTAAAATGCTTTTGGGTTTTCTCCACGCCCTGCGTTGATGTCATCCATTAACGACTAGACCACGGACGCTTGCCTACTAGAGAAACTTTTTGATTATTCACTTGTTGCTTTTGTGGGGAGACTAATTCCCTCCACCCAGAAATTGTTGCGTCCTCAAGGTGGGGTTGCTCCCAATCAAGATGCCGTAGCTGGTGTTTCTGTGCAATTTTCTGGCAGATCGAATAGGTTTGGTCGTCCTCCCAAGATGGGATTAAATCGTTAGTCGGAGTGCGGGATAGGGGAACATAGTCTATTGCGTGAGAGCCTTTACCTTGGTCAATGTGGAGCGATTGTGGGGGTATTCCACGGGCGTTTGTGACTTTGACCCCCGCCTTCGTGCGTCCACGGCTATAAAGCTCCTCCTGCTCTTGGGGCGTTCTAGCCGAACAGTAGATCAAAACTGGAATCTTTTTGGACATTAACTCCGAGTACCAAGCCGCAACCCTCTTCCCAAAACTAGGCTCACACTTTTCGATGTGGCTTCTTGACCTTTCAACCGCCTCTCGAATCGTCATTGGTCAAGCCTCGACTTGCATCGTTCTGTTTCCTCCATTGATCGAGATAACGCTTTGAGCGTTTGGGCATACAACTCTCGGTATTCTTGGGGGCTTGCTTTTTGTCGGTCGAGTTTGTCCCATCGCATAATGAAGTCCGAGATCGAGTCTTGGTGTGGCGTTTGCCCAATGTCGTAAGGGCGGGTGGTTACGCACCCGCAAAGAAAGTTAGCGGCGATGAATCCAAGAATCCACCTCCGTATCACGGAGACGGCGTTTGTAAGCAATTTCTTCATCGTCTCGTTCTTTTCTTGTCTTTGCTCGGTTCTTTGTCCACCAAGCTACAATCCCAATCAGTCCAGCAAGCGAGGCGAGAATGGCCTCCCACATTGCTACTTCCTAGAGAAGCGACTCAAGAACGAAACCACCTTGGTCAATGTCGCCTCTGGCTCGTCACCGGGGATAAGAGAGGCGATTGCAATCACGGCAGAGAGGAGGGCAACCAAAGCACCTACCCAAGCAAACACATCCTGCGACTGAATGAAGGTTAAGATTTCTTCCATAAGAAGGGATGGGGTGTCAAGGATTAAAGGGGTTCACCAGTAGAAGTATTGTAAGTGCCACCATAAGACCACCATTCGACGGCCTCCATTGTTCCAGTTGCGGAAGGCTCTGGAGTTCCGCCTCCAGAGTATTGTGCTTGGAGATTTTTAGTGATGCCACCCATCTTGAGTGCTATTTGATTTGAGCCAGAGGAATTGGTTGTGTCCCATTGTATACCGCTATCCCCTCCCTCTGGATAACTATTAAACACAAGACTAATAAATAGAGCGAATGGGAAAACATCTACAACTAAACGTACATTAATATCATATCCTTCATCTACGGTCATTTCAGCCTCTCCAAATCCTTGTGCCCTTTGACCACAAACTAGTTGCGACTCATCGGCCACATCCATCTCCACATCACAACCAATCAACCCAACCACACCGCCAGAAACAGTTATATCTACTCTCCACTTTCTAACTCGCCAATATGCAATCATAGCTTGTGCATTTGTGAACAAAGGAGTTTGCCAAAAGTTTCCCTGCGAGGGGGGTAGTCTGCATTTGTTGAACGGGTCATTAGGGTCATTACTTCCGGGCAGTAAAAAGGGGGCGAGAATTCGTGGCATAAGGATTTCTTTAGGGCATTAGCCCGAGGTTAATAACCGATGACGGTAATTCGGTAGGTGGCGGTGTTTACATCCCTAGACACGCTGTCTGCATTAACGCAAGACAAGCAGACTGTGTTGGTCTTATAAACCACGCCCTGAATAATTGCTCCCGCTGAAATTGCCGACGGCAATCCAACCAAAACAATATCATTTACTGCCGCACCAGTAACCACTACATCACGATAATGTTGATCGTTTGCCGCTAGTGTCCCAAAAGTGACTGAGGCAAGCGTTGTGACGGTATAAGGAGATTGTGGAAGAACGCCGTAGCTAACTCCGCTTGCGATTAGTCCAGTATTAATAAGGCCAGAAACAACATTAACTGCCGTTGGCTGTGTGTAAGAAAGAAGGCCAAGGTTTGTGAGGCCAGAGACTATGTTTGTTCCAGATGGCTGGGCAACAGGGCTTGCGGCAAAGAATCCTAGCCCAACGGTGCTTGCTGTTATTTTTACTGCTCCGTCTGAACTAATTATTCTTCGGGATGTGATTGTGCTATTGAATCCAGTAGTAGAATTTCGTATGAATGCGGCATAGCTCTCTGAGGCGGTAAGGTACGAGGCTTGCGATGCTGGAACTACACTTCCAGTCGTAATCAAATCACGGCGAATAGTTACATCAGTTTGGAGAACCGTCTTGGGTGTTCCATCCTGCGTTAGCTCAACCTCAAGTTTGGGGGTGATTGTATCTTCACCACCTTCGGCAAATAGCTCGTCCAGCTCGGCGGTTGCTAGGGTGCAAGTTGTCTGCAAGAAGTTCCCAAAGATAACTCCACTTGCGTCTAATGAAAATGTGGTAGCCAAGTCTTGCAGTCCAAGAGCACGAACGAAAGAAATTGAATAGTTCCCAGCATTATTTCCAATATCAACGCTTACATTTCCATTACTGATTGCTGTGATTGATGTTAGGGCTTCAGCAAAGCTAGCCGCCGATGCACCGATGGCGATAGCTGTGGTAGAGTTTGTGCCAAAGTTAAGAACAACCGAGCCTCCCTCTGCATCTGGCCCGATTGCAAGGTTGTAGGTTTCATTCTGCGTAGAAGAACCATCTTGAACCTTGGTTAAAGACACAACCCCAGCAGTAGGAGAGGCAACGAATGTGTCTGAATAAACAGCGGGGTTGCGAACCAAACGAATAACTTGTTGTGCGGCAACCGATGCGGATGGGAATCTGCGGGTACTTACAAGAACCGAGCTAGTTGGAAATAGAGTGAATGCAGAACCTCCAAACGACATAGCCGTGTTGAGAGTTGCAGAAGTGATTAGGTAGGCGTAATTTTCATTACCATAGGTGGTTACCCCAACGCCAGCACTAGCGATTGCAGAAATAGCATTATAAACTTGGGTAGTCGTTGCATTAAAAGAAATAGCATTCGATGTTACGCTATTAAGAACCAGCTTAAATTGTCCGTCCGTTGGGTCGGCATCAATCCCACCAATACCCAGCTTAATTGAAGAACCAGTTAAATCCAAATCCCTAAGGAATCCACCGGTATCTCTTTCTTGCAAACGAACACGAAGGTTATAGGAGTCGTTGCGGGTAAGTGTGGGGAGTGTCCCGTTCCTAGCCGACCCTGCGGCCACTAGGTTTCCATTGGTTGTATCAATATAAATGTCTAAACTTTGAGCCATTTAAGTGTCCTCTTGTGTCAATTACTCCTCAACTGGTTTGGCAAACACAATAATTTGGGCTGGCTCTCCATTAGAGCATACATTCAGAGTAGTTGCTGAATACCCGGGGCCGCCTCCACCACCAAACCCCCCAGCACCACCACCAGAAATTAAAATTCCATTCTCTTCTTGTTTAATTTCAATCCCAGAACCAGCCAAGGGCTTTGTGCATTCAATCCTTCTAATGAGCTTATTGAAAAATTCTTTAGTTAGAATTGATGTGCCTTGCAATTCGTTTAGTGGGTTTTCTCTCATTTACATTATCCCTACCTTAATCTCCCACTACTTGCTACTGCGATAGTCTGAACTTCGTGGAATGTGTCTCTTGCAATAAGAAATAATCCCCTTCTTTCACAAGATTTAGCCAGAACACAATAGCCGTCATAATTGATAATAACTCCACTACCTGACTGTGGTGCTGAATAGAATGGTGGTCGTGGGTCTCTTGGCATAGAAGTTCCATTGATAGATTCTGGCATCTTAAATGATGCTGTGGGTATTACCCCCCCACTATTTTGTGGTGGCAGACCACGCACAAACTCTGTTTCGCTTATATTAGTTATATACTCTGCTTCAATAACTATTGGCGGCCCATATACTCCCTCCCCAGCCGTGGGGATAATTCTTACGATAGCTGGCGGCAAGCCAGTTGATGTAGTTAGACCAACAAAGGTAACTAACATTTGAGTAATCCCGCCATCTTGTTCTTCTGTTGTAACTGACTCCACAGCCATTCTTGAATATGTTTTAGATGAGGACGAGAAAGCAGAATGCAGGGTGTTCTTTACTGGAATAACCGCATCTCTATTTGCGGTTTTGATGGCATAAGCCTCAATGATTGTGTCCAATCCATTTGGTTCTTTAGAAAAGTTCTGCCTTTGCAAAACCTTTGAATCGATTGCCGATCCGATAATTGCACTTGCCATATTATCTTACCACAGCTCCAGATTTCATAAGATCAACCAAAGATTGAATTGCTTGTAAAGTCTCTTTGGCCAAAGTGCTTTGCTCTTGACCGACTTTTGTTTCTGGGGCTTGTTGTGCAAAGGGTGATTTTGCGGATACATCTCTTTGGAACTGACTTGCTACTGTCGCTTCCCTTGCTATTTGTGTGGGATCAACACCAGATATTCCACCTTGCAACCTTTCCCCCAATGAGGGCATTTCGCCAGCGGCTTGTTGTTCGGCCACCCTACGCCTTACATCTGCGGACGAAAGTTCACCAAGTCCTTGTGCCTTTCTTTTTACATTCTCCTGAGCGGCCATCTCTTGAAATGCTTTTTCTTGAGTCTTGAAATCTTCTTGTTCGACCTTTCTTGCCCTTGATTTTCTTGCAACTTCTAGGTCTCGCCTGCCACCCTTGCTTGCTCCTAGTAATCCGCCCCCGGCTTGTTGGGCTAGTTTAGAATTTTCTGATGACTTCTTTTGAGTGGCTTGTTCAAGTGACAACCTTTTCTGTGCAACTTCTAGGTCTTTTTCTTTACCTTTTCTTGAAAGCTCATCAATAAGTTTTATATTTACACCCACATCTTTAAGCTCATATAATTTCTCAATTTGCTGATTTATCAATGAAAGCTGAGATTGTGCTAATTGCACTTCTGCCTTTGCCTCAACAACTGAATCTGCTTGTGTCTTATTTCTTATTGCATTTAGCTGACTAAGTATTCTACTTGACTTAACAGTTCGCTCTATATTTTCTGCCTCCTCCTTGCCCTGCTTTGTTATCTTTTCTTCTTGTTGTCTTGTTGCGAGCAACTGCATTTCTGCATCTAAAAGTGCTTGTGTATCTTTAAGTGTTTTCTCTGTGCTGGATACGCCAAGATCAAGATTAAATAATTTCTCGACCCCCTTCATTATTCCAGCCATAGGGCCGAGTTGAGTTATTTTGCCCCTTAATGACTCAATAGTTGATTCTGTTCTTTCTAGTGCCGCTTGTGCTTGATCGACGCTAGTGCTTTTGAATGATGTCTCAAACGCATCAGCTAAATCCTTTTGTGCCGAGTAATAATCAGTTGAGGCTTGCTTAACTGTTTCACCAAACTTATTCATTGAGCCAAGTGCGGCATACCCAAAGATTCCACCAGTTCCAAGCCTAGCCAACATCCCAAGGGATGAACCAGCCTTATTGGCATTAAGCCCAAGGCTAACAAGAGTTTTGCCTAACTTTTGAGCAGATACATCAGACTGCTTGAATGTATCTGCCGTCTTTGTGGCCTCCTTCTGGACTCCCCGCAAACCAGTCGTGGCTTTGCGTCCGTCAAGCTCGATTTCTCCTTTTAATACAAAAGCCATATATATTACCTTGTTCTATTGGCCTTGTCAGCAATCTCTTGTTGTTTTTGTGCAATCTTTATCTTCATATCTGCTTCTTCTTCATTGATGGCATTCTGTAAGGCACGAGGTCCGATCTTTGCTACCCCAGCCGCCGCATTAACAAATACTGCCTTAACTACATCGCCAGCCGCAAAAACATTGTCAATGCCATACCCCAACCCCGCACTCCCCTTTAACGCCCTAAAGAACTTTAATATAACATTGTCGGGCTGAATTGTTTTCCCAATGGTCTTCCTGCTAAAATGATAGAATGGGGGCAACCACCCAGCGGCTATATATCCAGCAGATGACCTAGCTCGCTTAACAAACTTGTTATAGAACTGGCTTGCTGTTCCACCCTTTTTCCCTTTACCCGGCCCTGCTAATTTGGCAGGGAACTTATTATAGAATCCTAATCTTTTACCTCTAGCAAGTCTCCAATTCGCAATCTTGAAAGCCTCTTGACTCCCCATATAATTAACAGTTGCTTGCTTCTGGGTTGTCTTTCCACCCTTACTCAACGCAACATATTCGCCCCTCTTCTTTGTTGTTTTAACATAAGAAGCTGTAACGGTTTCAACCGCCTTCATATCATCAGAAATCTTTTCTGGGTCTGCTTTGTCTGTCAGTTTGCTTGCCCTTGCACAAATGTTGGCCGCCCTTCGATTAAGCTCATTAATTCTGTCTCGTCGTGTAAGGTCTAGGTATAGGTCAATCGTCCTATTAAACTCCCTCACATCTAGCTTAAATAGATTGCCCATAAGATTCTTCTTTGTGTTAAACTAGACCCAATAATCTCTCTAGGTTTGCCCTATCCTCGCCAATCTCTGTAAGCACTCGTCGGCATTTCGCCCCATTTTGCCATAGGTAAGTATGGGTTGCTTGGGTGATTAGGGCTAAAGGAATGTCCCATAAAATTGTCTCTATGCTCCAACCAGTTCGTTCTGCCAACGAGAACACAAAACTTGCTGTTCCCGCTGGCGTTAGGCGTTTCCCAAGTCGGGCTGATGGGGGGCTGGGATAACATCAACTTTGCCCTTCTGAGCTTCGTCTAAAATGCTGGAAACGATAGTCGTTGCTACTTCACGATCTGCCTCTGTCTTGCCTTCGATATATTCCATTATCTTTTCCCTAAACAAGTTCTTGTTCCAAGCCAGTTTGATTGCGTCCTTCTTGTTTTTGGCTAGGAGGATGTGGACATAGATAAACGACCAGATAAAATAGATTGAGGAATCCTCGTCATCCCTTACTTGCAAAAGGAGCAAGCGAGAGCCTTCCGTATAGGGTGCTAGTTTCTCGCCCATAAACTCCTTTTCTGGGGAGATAAAGGCCGAGTTTAATTCTTCTTCTAGTGAGATGCTCATAGATGCTTTAGGATTGCCCTTCTTTGCTCCGAGGTTGCGTTTTCTGATATGAGTAAAGTCTGCCCGCCCCTTTGTATCACCCGAACTGGAACGGCTCTTTTAAGCAATCCTAGGAAGGTTTCTCGGTTCTCTAGGGCGGCTCGGACATATCGGATTGGGCTTTCTGGATCACTCTTCATTTCTGCCCAAGTGCGTTCCATTTCTGCCTTGGCCTCTGCCCCCGCCCCTGCCTCGAACCAGAATGTTGCTTGAGTGCTTCCGTCCTCTTTGATTGTCCTTGTTACCGGGTCGAGTTGTCTTGGCTTTGCCCCAAACGAAGCAACGGCACTAGCCACTTTTATGTTAGTCGTTCCCCAGTAGGCTTCGGTCATAAGTTTAGGATTTCAGTTAGAGGATTAGAACCTCTATTAAGTTACATTCGGATAGCCAGTAGCCGAGATGTCGAGCGTAACAAACGCATCGTTAGACTTGTTCAGCGTGATGGAGTCGATGCGAGTAGTTCCAAGGGTGGTTGCATTCGCCAAGGCCGCAAGAGCCGCCCCTGCGGTAACATTGTAAGCACCAGTAATAGCAACCGAGAGTGAGTAGGAAGTTGTGGCATTGTAGTATCCAACCGCAACAATATCGCCAGCGTTATTACGAACTTCGTTCTTCTCGATATTGCGAGCCTCTGAAAAACTCTGAATAAGTCCAATACCAGCTTCTGCCGTTAAACCAAATACCAAACCAGCCGCATTTGCACCAATAGTTACGGCGGCCATTAGATTGAAACCTCATTAGAAAGTGTGTTTTGCATAATCTCCTTTGCTTGTGTCAAATTATCGTGGGAACACTCGTATCTTTATGAGTTCCCAGATGGTCGAAAAGACCGCCCCAGACACTAGGGCAACCAACCAGAGCTTTGTTTTGATAGTGTGGGCATCCCTTTCTAGGGTGTCTACCTTAGTGTTAATTTTATTTGTCCATTGAGCAAGTTCGCTTGTATGACGCTCTAAAACCGAGATTATATTTTGCTGTCTTTCTTCTATTCTTGCGATAGCCTCTCGGACAGTAGATAAACGCTCTTGAAGTTCAGCAACTTGGTCTGCACTCATAGCGTGGCTCGCTCCGCACCGGGTGCAATCCTAACCATTCGCTCGCCCTTGTCGTTATAGAATATCTCTATGTAACCCTCGGCCTCCAAGAACTTGAGGCTTGCCATAAAATCCTTCCAGCTTGGGGTATCCCCATCATCGATGGCACTCATTCATTTAACCTTCCCCGCATCTTCAGCCGCCGACATATCAGAATATCTTGGGAGCATATTGTTATGATCTACTGGCCTTGGCGAGCAAGAGCAGAGAAAAAGAGTGAGGAAAAGGAGGGGCATTACTGGACATCCAGAAGCCAATGAGTTGATTGTATAATAGCGGAAGGACTTGCTGTTGGAGATGAAGAAGAATTTGAACATTGAATTTCTGGACCAAATCTATTTGTGCTTGTATCGTTTGTTGGTCCACCAGTTAAAGTCAGCAATGGAGTCTGGCCTATGTTTATCGCTGGGTTAGTTTGTGAGTCAGCACCATAAAGATAAATATTCCCAGCTCCGTCAGACTCAATAATAACTCCAAAAAATCTGTTGTCAGATGCAGAAAGACCAAAACCATTTGTTAGCGTTGTATAAGAAGTTGGGGTTAAATATGACGCATTGTATCCAATCAATCTTGCTTGAATAACCCCAGATTGCAGGGCGAATTCAGCACCAAATCCTTTGATTGTTAGCCCATCGACACCAGCTAGGGGAGCGTCTACAGAATTTCCTGTTCCGCCAAAAACAATTCGGATCACCGAATTGGTGCTTGCTAAATACATCATGCCACCGATTGAAAACCTTATTCTTTTTGAGTAATCAATTTTACCAGCACTTGCCGTCATTAGTGCCGCAGTTGGGTCGAAGTACCCGACTTTAGATGTACCAGATGCAGAGCTTCCAGCATTAACATTTATGTTAAACCCAGCAGAATTCCCGATACTTGCGACTCCGCCTGTTCCAGTAATTTTTGCGTAAGAACCAGCCAGTCCAACCCGATACATTTTCATTCGCCCAGAAGCGAAAAGAAAACTATCTATGTTGCTTGGATTTTTTGTGAGAGGCATCGCCTGCTCCTAGCTAACTTCCGTCACCCTAGCCGTGCCAGCCGTAGCGAATACTGCTGTATGGGCAAGCGAACGCTGTCCCTCTGGGCATTCCCAATAATCACCCGCTGATAGACGCACTTGGTAGCTGATGGTGGTTGCAGTTGCACCCGGAGAGATGAAAAGATTGCCCGCTCCCTCATTAAATACTGTCAGCACATCTCTGCCTGCTACTGCTGAGACAAGCGTGGTAGAGGCTGTGGTGCTGGTAAAATTGCTATTAGTTACAGTTGTGCCTTGAGCTGAATAAACTGTTATAGCTGTATTTGAGATAGATGCCGTGACAGAGCCGACCTGTGCCGTGCCAGCAACTAGGGCTGGAAGCGAGCCAATGGTGACGCTGTTTCCTATGGCAACTGTGCCAGAAATTTTTAGTGCGTTTCCATCAGAGGCAATAGCAATTGGAACTTCGTTATCATAATCATAGCCAAACACAAAATTACGAACTACTGCATTGCCGCCCCCATCTGGTAGGCTTGATATATTGCTTACGGTGACCGTGCCAGAGATGGGGGGGAGGGAGGAGATGGTGATGCTGTTTCCGACTGTAACTGTACCCCCTACTGTGACTGCACTAGCTCGGAGTTGGGTGTTGGTCAATCCAGCCGATGTAGCATTGACTATATCTGTAATCGCTTGAGTGCCAAGGCTAACAACCGTATGGGCGGTAATGTGTTGCCCACTAGAGAGAATGGTTGAGAGCGTGGTTGCTGACTGGTTCCCGTCTAAAATTGAAAGTGCCATATAGCCTTATCCCTTGTTAAATGATTGCCACATACATTGAGTTTTGCTTTTCAAAGAAGTTCAAAGACCTCAAGCCATCGTCTAGTTCTGATGGGGTGCAGATAAGGCTAATCTTCAACCCCCTTTGCCAAGCCCTTTTAGCCGTTCTAATGGTTGGAGTTTGACCAGTAATGCGAGCCGTATAAACCTTTGTATCGACTATGTTGCTTTGAATCTTGGTAAATAAAGGAGGAGTTTCAGAGTATAAAGCCTCAAAGATTGAGCAGTATTCAGCGTCAAAAGCCTCTTGGCTAATCTTTGCCGCCGTGTCGGAGTAATCGATTGTTACGGCTACTTCATAGACCCCGGTATAGTTCCCAAGCAACTGACCACCCACAGAAGCAGAGATGACAGCAAATGGGAATAGCTTTGCCCCTACCCTATTAGTCTTATAGACATTGAGGCCAGAGACATTGGCTAGAATGTTGTCTAACGCATCCTCCACATTGATTTGAACGCTATTAGTCATTTCTTTGCCGTTGCTGTAATGTCTAAGGTCATAGCCCTTGACCAAGTTCTATTCTGGCTTATGACGGCTGGGGTGTCCCCAGTTACCTTTGCCACATAGAAAGTGATGTTTGAGTTGGTTGTAAGATAGCTAGCTAGGTCTGGGGAGCGATAGAGTTGCTCTAGGATGTCGTAAAACTTTGCGTCAAAATCGGCTCTTGCCGTGGTGTCTGCCCTTGCCACATAGGTTATTGAGGCGGGGGTTTTGAACACGCCAGAAAAAGGAATAAGCTCCTCTGACCCGATCTGGGCTTGAACTGTTACGCTTGGCATCGTCCTAGCCGTACCCCTCTCACTCGTAAAGAAGTTCACGCCACCAATACCAGAAACCACATTAAGGAGGGCGTTCTCCACCTCCCTCTCTATCGAGGCCATTAGGTTGTAATCTCCGCAAGTTCGATGGTAAAAGAAAGGCCATCTGTGCTTTGCGAAAATCCTCCAATCATACGCTCCACCCCGCTAACTGTGCAAAGAGAGCCGATGACTGGGGCAGAGATTCCAGAAGCCAAAACAACTAGGCTTTGCGTAACTCTAAACACTTCACCGCCTATCTCTAGTTCGCTTGCAGTTGTTAGATCGGTGACAGAAGCGGAAACAGAGGTAGAACCCAAGCCAGTCACGGATTGATATAGGTCTTGAATCATAAAGGTCAAGTCCGTTGCGAAGTAGGATGTGGGGATACTGCCAGCCATAAAACCACTCCTTGTGTCAATCCATAGTTATCATACCTTCAAAGCTGAAAATGTTATCAGTTTCCCACTCATCTTTCTGCGGAAAGAAGCCAGTTTGCTTCTCTCGTCTGGTTGCCGAAGCGAGGATGATTGGGGTGCTATTGATTGCCCAAAAGTCCGTAGCCCCTCGGATTGCTTTTGCCATCTGCTCAACTGATGGGGCGGTGTAGGTGTTTAACCCTTGAATCTTAATTTCGGCTGGGCATAGCACAAAGAAGTTATCTTTCCCCATAGTCTGCCTAGCCCTCACAATTAACTCTAGTGGGTTTCGATAGTAACCTTGAGATAGGCCAAAGGGGGCAACTAGGTTGTAAGACTCTGGCAATCCCTCGGCTGGTTTCTCGTCCAGCTTATCTAGGACAATGTTAGTCTTGTCTGCATCCTTAATCTCTGGATGGCTATACACAAAGTCAGTCCAGCTTCTTCTGCTCTTGCGATATTCTTCATAACGATTAGGCCATACCTCAAGATCAATAATATCACCTTGCCTATGCCCGGCCTTTACATAGCTGGTCAGTTCAAAAACATCGTGATATTGAGCGAAGCAATCAAAGAAAACTTCGTGGCCTTGATCGGCTAGATGCTTGGCGGCTGGTAGGCAACGAAGCACATCCCCCAACCTCTGCGAATACTTAATGGTTTTAACACTCATCGGCAACGCTCTTGTCTGTTATGAAGGGGAAGTAATCTCTCAACCTAACTGGGCTTGTGGTTTGTTGTAGCCTCTCCCATCCCTCAACCAGCCCCCTATATCCATAGAAATCTTCCTTAAATTGGGCTTGCTCCTTAGTGGCATAAGCGAAATGGTCAAAAGTTAATCCCCAAGTTTCTGTCACCCCCCTCGGAATCATCATTGATTGGACATTCAGCTTGGGTGGTTCGTGGCTCACAAACTCAACTCCCTTGCCCCATTTCCAAGCCCTCAACCATTCGTACCAATGCGAAGCAAATCCTTCCCTAGTCACAACTTTTTTATTCTGCCCTACATAATAGTTACAATGGAACTGCATCGCTCG
>Ga0214917_10002441_pt1 | contig 22560 bp, 32 predicted proteins | sample LL_1208_BB_MetaG_FD_177983 | JGI IMG/M metagenome (GOLD analysis project Ga0214917, IMG submission 177983) | Freshwater microbial communities from Lake Lanier, Atlanta, Georgia, United States - LL_1208_BB | ecosystem: Environmental > Aquatic > Freshwater > Lake | place: USA: Georgia | collected...
CACGGTGCAGGGTCTTTTATTGTTCATAAGGACTTTGTCATTGAGTGGGATCCCACTGACACAACCTACGAGCAAGAAGCAGGTAGCCGCTACAGATAGAGTGTGGCAAGACTACAACAGGTTGACAGCCCCCTGAGTTTTTGCTATTATACGACTATGATGAACACAACGGAGCACAAGATGGAACAAGGGTTTTTGATAGCAGAGATCATAGACATTCTGGACCGCCTAGACCAGTATGACCACGTGTTTGCCGCTAAGATGATCCAGCAGTATGACCACACAGGCCGTTTGAGCCCTAAGCAGGTGGCAGTGCTGGAGCACATAGTGGCCAAGGCCTGCTTTGCGTAAAAGCCACAGGTTGACAGGGAGGCAACTCCCTGCTATTATACGACTATGACACGCACACACCGGAGCGCAACATGGGCTATAAAGTTTTGGGCAAGACCGCAGACCTATTCCAGGGCTATGAGCCGCGGAAGGGGTTGGAGGGACCTTTTATCTACTCAAACGGGCAAATCCTTTACTACGATCCCCGTGCAGGACAGTATTGGGACCCAAAGACAGACTTCTTTGTGGACTACGACGAAGTCCACGCCCTCCAAAACGATCTGATAAAGGCCCTGTCACGGTGAGGTCAAATCATGCTAAGACTGATTGGTTTTGTCACTGTGATATGGCTGATGATACACTTGGGAATCCTACAGACCATAGCCTTATGGACAGCGGTAGGATTCCTTTGGTTGGCCGCCTTGTAGGCAATAAGCCACAGGTTGACAGGGAGGCAACTCCTTGCTATACTACGAACACACTGAAACAAAGGAGTAAGAAATGAGAAAGACATTAGGCGCATTTGGGTTTGGCATTGCACTGGTTGGCTTGGCAGGCATCGCAGGCGGTATAACAGAGGCAGGTCCAGACTTTGGCATCAACCAAGCACTGGAACTGCTGAGCCTAGCACTGGTAACAGGCGCCATGTTCAGTCTGAGCATGATCATGCTTAAGGATGAGGTCTAAGATGATCGCTATAGACGGACTAACCAAAAACCAACGGATCATAGCAGACTTCATGTGGAACCGTTGCCACACCCAACGCGATGTGGAAGCCGTACTCCATCACTATGGCAAGGACGCTCGCACTGTCTATGAGATGATGACCGCAGTGAGTCTGGACAGCTACATGGCAACAGATTTGGCTGAACAAGTGATTGACTACATTAAGAATCGATAGTATACTACAGATTGTAAATAACACTAAGGAGAACCCAATGGCACGTAAAGCCGCTACCAAATCATCAGCCGCAACCAACATCCTAGAGTTTGATCAAGAAGCCATCAAACTCAGAGAGCGTGAAGTTGCCAAAGAGACCGATGAGCAGATCCTTACCCGCCTGGGCGAGCGATTTGAAATCCTACACGAAATGACCAAGGCCGTCAAGCAGGGTCATGTTACCGCTATGATTGTGAGTGGTCCTCCAGGCGTAGGCAAATCCTACGGTGTTGAAGCAGTCTTACAGAAGGAAGGACTGTTTGATACCTTGGCAGAACGCAAGCCCAAGTATGAGATCATAAAGGGCGCTATGTCGGCGATTGGTCTGTACTCAAAACTCTACGAGTACTCAGCTAAAGACAATGTCATAGTGTTCGATGACTGCGACTCAGTGCTACTGGACGAGATCAGCCTTAACGTGCTCAAAGGTGCTCTGGACTCATCCGAACGCCGTTTCATATCCTGGAACACGGACAGTCGCCTGCTCCGTTCAGAGGGAGTGCCTAACCGTTTCGAGTTCAAGGGCTCAGCGATCTTTATTACCAACATCAAGTTCGAGCATGTTCGTTCTAAGAAACTCAGAGATCACTTGACCGCACTGGAAAGCCGTTGCCACTACATTGACCTACAGATGGATACTACCCGTGAAAAGATCCTGCGTATTCGTCAAATCATCAACCAGAACGAGATGTTGGCTCGCTATGAGTTCTCAGACATACAGCGTGACGAACTCATAGAGTTTGTGGACACCAACAAGGATAGGTTGCGTGAACTCAGCCTGCGCATGGTGCTCAAACTGGCAGACCTGCGAAAGAGTTTTCCTATGACGTGGCAGATGATGGCACGTACAACCTGCATGAAGCGGCCGTGATCACTCGTGTAGCACTGTGGCTAACCCTGGGCGTGACCCTAGACGCCCTGGGCACGGGCTGGATAGGTATCCTTTGTGTGCTAGGTCTAGCCGCGGCCATAGACTATCAGGCTCGCTGGGACGGACAGAGGCTGGGCACCATGCAGGGCATAGCTAACTATATCTCAATGACCGAACATGAACAGAATAAAATACGTAAACTGGTGGAAAAATGGCAAAAACTGAATTGACCTGTGAGTGGATAGGAGAGGGTGAACTCTGCACAGAACCTGTAGTTGCTGGCAGATCCTACTGCGAGTGCCACCTTTGGCGTGTGTACCAGAAAGGCACACAGTTAGGCCGTAGACGCAAGGATCAGCGCACGGCCAACGATGTGTTCATGTGGCAAAGCCTTATAGATGAGGCAGTACAGGAACTTGAACTGGAGGACTGATGGTAGGGCCCTGGGGCTATACGCTAGCACAATCTTTTTCCTGCTTGCAACCGCATGCCAAAACTTCTCACAAATTTTTCTCAAATTCTCAAATTCTCAAATATTTTCTCAAAATTTCTCCAATAAAACCCCAATTTTAAATTCTGACTTAGACTAAATCACCAGCGGCCGAGATCTCCATACCATTGAAAAATTACGCACAAAATTTTTTTAGTGTGCTATATAGACCGGGTATGCTATAATAGCCACGAACTATACTCACAGTGTTGCAGTAAGTGATTCAAGGCCCTGTAATTTTGATCTCTACGATTGGGTCGTTGGCAGTCTAAATAATGTCTTAGTGCTTCAAGATCGCCTTTGGCCTGTCGTTCTTGTTCACATAACTCTAGACCTGAGATAACTGCACTTTGATAACTACGACTTCTCACAAACTGTCTTGGAGTTATCAGCATATGATCCTGTAGTTGTAGGTCTGCCTTTCTATTCCAGTAGTTACAGTTTAAGTAACTAAAGCCACGATCTGTTAACCACTGCATAGCTCTATCTGAGTGTACATAGATAAAATCTGTACCTGCCTGTTGGAATAAGATACTTTTTAGAGTTTTTTCGCTAAAGTACAGGTGATCTTCGCGACCTGTTATAGTTTCCATTATAACACTGGCCACTGTGGTCGCATAGTCTGTGTAGCCCGCAATATAGTTGCGTTGGTAGTTTAGATCTTGGTAGATTGGAGCAGTTGTTCTGTGCGTCAGAATTGTGATATCAAAGTGAGATTTAAGTGCTTGCAGTAAGTTCCATCTCCAAGGTTTGTATCGGTAGTCCTGCCCTGCATAGGCACCTATCAAAGTCTGCTTTGGGATCTTTGTGTAGTTTAACCAAAAGAAACCCAGCGTATAATAGGCATAATATAGGTTAAATTCGGGTGCTACCCATACCTGTTGTCGGTTTAGTTCTAGGTCATGATTTCGCTGTTCAGAGATTATGGCACGATGCCTAGGCGATTGCGCTAACCATTCTTCTAGATTCCGCCATTCTTCGCCAGTCATTGGTTCCAATGGTCGGGCTGTTAACACAAGATCGTAGCAGTCAAATCTATCTAATTTTAGGCTGTCCAGACTGATTGAGGCCCAGCGTCTTGACCACGTCGTCGTTGTGCTCTGGGCACTGGCTGGATCTCTAGTAAAGTAGTAGTCGCCAGCATGTTCTGTATAGACCCAAAATTCACGCCACTGTGATCTTCTAGGATCAGCAGAGTTTTCCTGTACGCTGTTTCTATTTGGGTTTACTGCATACAGAATCACATATAGGCTTTCAGGACTGTCAAAATATACTAGGGTTTTCACCTAGTTATTTAAATACATATATCGTGGTCTATGAACATTTTTATCATCACATACCCGGTTGGAGTGAAGGCATACCAGACCTATATCACGCTCAGGTCCATAGTGCTCAAGAACCGCGTCGACTGTTAGGCACAGACGTACATGTAGAGCAGGGCTGTTGGATCTATTATGTACCTAGTTAATGGGGGTAAAAAAACCTTTTTACCGCGTTAGCGCTTCGCGCTGGTCTAGACTCGGGCCAGGCTCTCTATGATCCGTTCTGCTATACGGCGATGTCCCTGGGGTGTGGGATGACCGGTGTATTGGTTGGGTTGTAGACAATAGCGATCACGACCTAATAGGCTTTCCATGTCTAATATGTTTCGATCCATGTCTAGGCTGTGTGTGCCTTGATAGTGTTTGATTGAGCCCACTGTCCAAAACTCTAACCAAGGTACCCGCTGTTCAGTAAGTGCTAGATGAAGGGCCTGGATCATGGCCCAACTATGCGTCTTGGCATGGTTGTCATCATAGTAGTCTACATGATAATTTGGAATAACTGTGCTTATCTGAGTCAGACCTGAAGGTTTCGACTTAGAAAACCAAATTTCTCTGCGGCTATATTCGGTCCAGGCTACCACAAACAGTGTGCGGGCTCGATCTCTGCCTAGAATACGAAGACCCCTCATGGTTTCTCTAAATATGTATTCATTGCTGGCACCTGCTTGTCCACGATTGATTTCTCGCACACCCAGGCGTTCACTCAGTATTCTGGTAAATCTATTCTGTTCTGTGACTTCATGTTTTAGGTCATCAGCCTGACCCCAACCCTGTACAAAACTGTCACCTACTACGTAGACTGTGTCTATGTTTAGCGCAGGAATCTGCTTGGTCGTCGTGGCCATGGTCAGGCCTGCCATGGGAGGTTCGGGACTCATTGACGTTATGGTCATATATATATGTGGTTGCCAGTGGTATATATTAAAAATAAATACATATTTAAATGGTGAGGCCCAGTTGTTCAAGATATTCGGCGACAGTCATGTTGATCTATTCCGTCTAGCGGGCGCAGATGCCTGGATCAATCACTCAGGTCTAGCGGTCACACTGAACCGCTTACAGAGTCAAGAACTTCAGGGACTGGCATCATGGCTCGACGCTGCTAGAAGCCAAACCGTAGTTGTCAGTGTGGCGCATACTGACGTTAGAGCGCATTGGTGGCGGCGCTCTGTGATCGCAGGTCCTGTACCTGAATACATTGATCAAGAGGCGCAGAAGTTTGTGCGATGGTCCAGGGATCTAATAGAGAGATTTGGGTTAGATTCTGTGGTTATTTATGGACCTCCACCTTTTGGTCGTCATGGTTCAGATGGTCAGTGGCCCTTTAGCGGCACGCCTCAAACTCGTAATCGCATGGTAGATCTTTGGAATCGCAGCGTTATAGACCATATAGAATCAGTGCCCCAGATCAAGTTTGCCACAGCCTTTTATCGTTATCTTGATCACAGACTGTGGTTGGCACAAGACCATGCTATGGACAGTGATGGCCTGCACTTTGCACCTGAATTAAGATTTGACCTTGTTGATCACATAGTGTTGCCAGCTGCTCAAGGCTCACAGAGAGTCATAGCACCCTACATAGACAGGGTCTTAGCCATTGAGGGTCGCATACAGACCAGTGCCTGGCGAGAACAAGGTCCCGTACACTGGGACAGTTGGATCTTTTCAGAAGGCCGTGATCAGCCCAGTGCGACCTATGCAAGACGCAGCACTGATCTTGCTAATAGAGACTATGACACACTGGATCAGGTTGCTAGACCCAGTAGAAGATTTGGTCCTATCAGCTATCAATACGTGTTCTGGGATGAATTCAGTCGTTATGATTTTTTGCCCTACAAGGAACTAGAATTAGTTTGACAGGCCTGTAGTAAATATGTAATCATGCGAGCACTATGGGATTATCCTGTTTTGCCCTTTAAGGCAGTGGTTCCGTGGCCCCAAGTCGACTATCGAGGTCACAAAGACTGGATGGCCAGCGTAGACCTTGTGGAATCTTGGTTATGCCAAAGTGTGGGTCCTAGATACAGCGAGTGGACATGGAGCATGTGGTCCCTGCAAGACAGCAGATATTGTAGTGTGAGTTTTCGTTGGGAGCCCAGCGTAAGTCTGTTTTTATTGAGATTTAGCTAACTTGCTTGACATCAATTTTGATAGCGAGATCCATGCGATACTGCTGATCAAGATTGGTTTCGCTGTAAAATCTTTCGTGCTGATACCATTCAAGAATTTGATTCATACTGGGCTGTTGATCTGCGTCTATTCTGCGCCAGATTTGGTCATTTATTGTGATTTCCCAATGTTTCATACTTGATCATATTTATCGGGCTGCTAAATAATTTTATGGCACTAATTCACAATCAATACACAATTAATAGAGATAGATTGGCTCTATACTATGATTTCACAGCTGCCAAAGGCACTTCCGCAGATAATAGCACAGTGCTAGATCTTAGTGGCAATGCTAGAAACGCTACTCGTAATTTATCATATACCAGTTCAAGCGCCAGTCAACCTCGACGTTTTGCTACCTTTGGCACAGGCAGTGCCTACAGGCTACAGACTTCCTATACGTACAGTGCCGTCACAGCCTTGACCTACGAAATGTGGATACGTACCTCAGATGCGACCTATGCGGCTCAAATTTTAGCACAAAACAGAGGAACCAGCCTGGGTGCGGTTAGCGGAATAAGTTTAACTTTTGGACTTACCCCAATAATTACCACATCTGGATTTTATTCTACATCTCAGTTTGGTAGATTGGCCTTGGCCATAGACAGTAACAGTCTGATAAATTTGGCCTATACAGACATTGCTGTAAACGATGGTCAATGGCATCATGTGGTAGGCCTATTCAGCAGAGCCAGCGGCACCATTGTTACAGGTGATTTTCAAATCTGGGTAGACGGACAAAATCGAACACTTACTACCGGGCCAAATGCCGTTAGTTCTAGTACTAGTCCTATAACTGGACTAGGCGGCATGACCTTTGGATGGCATTTTGAATGGAACAGAAGTGTGGCTACTCCTGGTGGTCACTTTAACGGCGATATGACCCGTATTCGAGTCTATGAACGAGCCTTAGGCGCACAAGAAATACAGGCTAATTACGTGAACGAAAGACCACTTCACTATAACTTATAAAAGAAAACGGCCCATCTTAGGCCGTTTTAGCGTCTATGCATGTAGCACAGCAAGTTGTCTTGCTAAAAATAGTTTCCATCTTATAGGATCAGATAGTTCAAGATGACCTAGGTCATCTTTGTGTTTGATTCTAATTCTATTGAGATTTCTTGCAAGAACGTCATCAACTACAACAATGTCATAATCTTCTAGATCACGTCCTTGAAATACAAAATTATAATTAGGTCGACGTACTAGAATTACTTCTTTGCTTCTGCCTTCTTGTCGTCTTTCTTTGCTTCTGCCTTCGGAGCGTCTTTCTTTTCTTCTTTCTTAGCGTCAGCTGCAAAAGCGGCTGTTGTGGCAAATGCTGCGATGATCATAGCGATAACTGATTTCATGTTGTTTTCCTTTTTGAAAAAATGTGGAAGTTATTTACTACCTACACATATAATAACGCATTGTTGTGAATTTAGTTTACAGCCTGATGCTCAAATTCTTGGCGTGCTCTTGATCTACCCGATCACTGAGATCTGCTAGGATATTTAGGCGTCTTAAGGCCTTGTATACAAGATTCTCCGTGCCGTATTCACCGGTAGTTTTTAGGCCTAATTTTCTATAATTTCTTAGGCTTTTGAGGCATTTTTTTGCTAGTTTGGCGTCGTTTTGACCTAAAACTTTCTCTATGGTCTGTGTCCATATACTTAAGTGTTTAGCGAAAGATTCTTGGTCTAATTCACCTTGAAATGGTTTTGGCTGCTTAATCCACATGTCTTTTGTCACACTATACTGTCCGCCGCTTATGCCCGGCGTAGCTTGGTTTTCAACGTATAGTCCGACAGGTATTCCTCTAATACGAATATTAAACTCGCGTTCATAGAGATGTCTTTTTGTATCGAATAATTCTTCTAATTCTCTGTCACATTGTATCTTACCATAATCCACAATTAGATGTAGGTCAAGGTCACTTTCGTCTGTATAGTGATAACTAACTTGACTGCCAGTTATCTGTATGTCCTCAACTGGAAAATCAATCTCACAATAGTTTTTGAAATCATTGGCTATGGAGATCAGTTTAGAACGAACTTCAGGCCGTAGTTTACTATCAGCAAAAAGTTTGGGATTAAGGTCTCGGTTAAATTCAATTGCTCGCATATGAATTATTTATTGAGTAAATATCTTTATGATCAGAACAAACTATACAGGCTGTATACTAGCAGCACATCCTAAAAGAAATGATAAAGAACTAAAACAATCCGTGGTTCTCGTAGTAGACAACGATCAAGAGGGTAGCATTGCTCTAAGACTTGATAGACAGTTTTATAACGGACTTGATTTACCTACTATTATGAATAATCTCGGTATTGCCTATGAAGGAGATGACTCATTGTATAGAGGAGGTCCTGAAGCAGTCAACAGACTTCAAGTGGTGCATACGTTAGACTGGGCTACACGAAGAACGGTGAGATTAGGAACTAATGTGGGCGTAAGTTATGATGTCAGTATATTAGCAGCCATTGCTAAATCAGAAGGTCCTAAAAAATTTAGAGTAGTCGCAGGACATCTAAGGTGGCCGCCTACTGCACTAGAAGGTGAAATTGCAGGACAGCCTCCCTGGGATGTGCAGCACACATGGAGTGTATTAGATGCCGCTGAGGATCTTGTCTTTGACTCCGATGGTAAAGAACAATGGTTATCCGTAATAAAAAACGAAAGTGTTAAAGAAGTAGATAAGTGGTTCAATCTTTCTCAGGATTAACTGAGTTCATTAGCATTGATCTAATATCACCTATGGCTTTAACCTTGTTGGGTTTTACACTTATTCCCTGTGTAGGATCTTTTATTTCTCCCGTTTCTTGATCTATAGTTTCACTGGTTCGTTTGAGATTTTGATAGATACTAGGACTATTATCTTTTTGTTGTTTAAAACTTGTGGTAGATTCATCTTCATTGGGGTCTGTTATGCGTAGGCTTTCCACGTTAAAATCTAAATCTACCTTTTGCCCAACACCCGAACTTGAACGAGTTTTCATAAACTGTATCTGATACTTACCGCGTTCCTTCATTGCACGACTTGTGAAAATACCTATGACATTATCAGCCGTTTGAATCTTGCTGAGACCACCTGAAATATGACTATGATCAAATTCAATCTCCTCAACCGCAGCACGATTTAACTGACTGGCTGTAACCGTGATACAGTTTGTTTCCATGGCCAAGTTTCTAATTTCTTCTGATACATATTTGTCTTTAACAAATAGATCACTGGGGCTGACTTTCACAGTCAACGGCATCATTAGATCTAGATAGTCAATTAGTAGTACGTCTGGTTTAATTCCTCTTTTGACCTGATATTCTTTGAGATAGGCTCTTATATCATTACAGTTTTTACCTGACGGCATGTACTTGACCTGTATGCTGCCGGCACGTTTACTGACCATTTTTACCTTGAGTTCAATGTCCTCTATGCTTTTGAAAACTTCTCTTGTAGATACACCTGTAACCATGCTGTCTAATCTAAGACATACAAGATTCTCTGAAAGTTCAAAAGTCAAATAGACCACATTCAATCCTGCCAAAGCCCAGTTAACACCAAGATTGGCTAAGAACAAACTCTTACCACCTCCTGACGCTGCTGCGAAAATGTTGAGTTCACCTCTATTAAATCCGCCATACAATTTTTTATCTACGTTTGGCCAGCCTGTACTTATTTGTCCGTTACTATCTTTTAGTTTCATTAATCTACCGCGCGGATCTTCAAAATAATTAGTGCCCATATCTTTGTTCAAACTGATTTGAATGGCATCTTTAATCAATTTTTCAACTGGATTATATTCACCCTTTTCTAGTAAATCTGCTGATTTAAGAATAGCCTGTTCAAGAGATTTGTGTCTACTGAATCTTTCAAATTCATCTAGTAGCCAATCATAATTTTCTTTAGGTAATTGTAATGATGTAAGATCGGCGTTGCAACTAGCATTAACCTGACTGAGATCAGGCATGACCTTGTATTGATCCACATACTGTGTGATAAATTCAGCCACATGCTGTAGACGTTGATCAAAGTTTTTGGGGTTGAAAATATTCTGACATCTAATAAATGTTTCAGCATCACTTAGAAACATTTCTAGATATAATTTTTGAACATCATAGTTGTAGTTAGGTTTGAGCATTTTTTAATTTATTTTTTGAAATTTCTATCTTTAATTTATTAGTTTCTTTGTAGTATAGAATGCTGGTTAATGTGTATAATCTACCATAACGTTGTACTGCATCTGCAACATCTTTGATGTCGGATTCCCAAGGCGGCATACTAACGGACCAATCATTTTCTATGGCTGCTTTCAGCATTGTTGCACCGGCACGATCTCTATCAGGAACCACTATGACTTCTTTGTCTAGAGATTTAATTCTCTGTACCTGTACACTGTTTGGCTCATTATGCATAATGGCACAACCGTCTATGGCAATGGCATCAAACTGACCTTCGCAAATAATAACAAATTTTTTATCCTGTGTCTGCCTATCAATATTGAAAACATACCCAGGTTGTGCATCTGTTAGATACTTAGGTTTACCTTCAGTGATTTTTCTACCAGTATAACCTACTATCTTTCCGTTGTGATAAAATGGCAATATGATTCTGTCTTTGTATCCTGGACTTGGGCTCCAATGCCACGGGTACCAATCTATATTCATTCCACGATTGACCAAATATTTAAAAATTTCTAAAAGGTCTTTTTCTTGTTCTTGGTCTAATTTTTCGTTAGCCCACGTCGCTAATGGTAAACACATTTTCGGAAGATCTTTTTCTACCAGGTCAAAAGTCTGTTGCGTTTTTTGTACAGGTTGATCATCTTTTATTTTTAAAGCGTATAGAGTTAACTTACCTAGATCAGTTTCGTTAAGTCCTAGCCATCGAAACATGTTTTTGGTATTGGCAGTTAACAGATGTCCAGGAGTCCATCCTGCTTTGAAATTACAATTAAAACAATGGTATTGAAATCCTCCTGCTGGATTGATCAGTATTCCACCTCTTTGTCTTTGATCTCTACGCTCTCCTCTATTTTGGCAGCAAGGAGCGTTAAAACTTGTCCAGCCACTAGGAGTCTGTTTTTTCTTAGAAGGTAAGAGAGCGACAAGTGCCGCCTGTATTTCGTTCATACATATATTTTAACTTCTGTATAGAACTTTGTCAAATATTCCATAGTAACTAGGATTATCATTGTCTACTTCACCTGCTCTTTGGGCAGGTGTATGAACAAATCTAACATAGGTATAATTGCCGTTGAAGTTTACAAAATCTGTGCCTGTAAATGCTGCATAGGTTTTAGATGTTATGGTTGTGTAATTGCCGCTAGCACCCGGACTGTTATCCAGCGTACCTTCTACAGAGAATGTTCCTCTATATCCATCTAGGTAGACTGCGGCAGTGTGTAATGCAGTATTGCTATTATATTCTGGATTAGCATAGATATTACCGCTTTTATGCTCATATAAATTAATGTCAGCATTAAATGACTTGGTAAATGTGTTGACATTCACACTGTCTCTTAAGACAGGTTCTGTTCTATTTTCAAGATGTAAAGTTCCATTTACACCATAATAGGTATTTGAATATGCAGGTACAAAGTCGCCGTAGGCATCTAAAACCTTGATGCTATAAGAATAACTTGTACGATCAAGATCTAAGGTGTCGCTTTCACTTAATGAGAGAAGTGCAAGACCTTTGGTAGATGTTGTGCCTACATCCAATACTGTTAAATTTTTTTGTAATATTGATCGTTGATTAACTGCATCATACATTGAGAATACAAATGTTTGGGTTGAATAAATTCTAATCTTTTTCTGGTCACTGTTCTTAAACTGTATTCTAACATCGTTCTTTAAGGATTTTTGTATTTTAAGATCTCGTTGATACATAACCGCATTTACCCCCCGTACGGTGCTATCCAAATCTAATGTAATATCGATATTATTGCCGTATAAATAGATTGGTAATTCTTGCATAGTTCAATATTTATCGTAACGGATGTCTAATAACTTTCAACAAAACTTTCCATTCATAAGTTGTATAAAATCAAATGACAAGGAATATGTAGGTATCATTATTAATTTTGACACCAACGTAGCCAGCATCTACGATCTATCTATGATTAAAGGTGACGAAGATAGGCAAAAGTTTTTAGAACTAGGCGAAATATGGTGGTGGGAAAGTAATAGGAAAATTCCAATTAATATATTTCTAAAAAAAGAAATGATTATATTTAGACCTTTGATTAAAACGTTTAATGTTAAAGATGTAAGTATAGTTTTTGGTCCTATTGTAAATCTCAGTGATATCAGCGAAAAAAGAATGAAACGCAAAAGTATACAATTGATTAGGACAGTCAAGCATAGTCGTACGAAATAGATTCACAGATCAAATTCATTTGCACTACTACAGCAGCCGCATAGGCCGTAGCGTGTGATTTCTTAAAATAATATTCATCACCCTCAGGTTTTGTCCATACCTCGTTCATCACCGTAGTCCAATCTTTCCCAATCAGATAGCGTTTCGCTGGTCTTATCAGGGCTAAAACTTCCGCTAGTTGGGATATGTTCTTTGGCTTCATTTCTCTTAAGATCGAACCATGTCCGTTGACGTGAAATAGCAAGTTGACGAAATCGTCCTGTTCCAGTAAATCCCATAGCGGCTCCTTGTTTAACAATTCATTAAGATGTTCTTCACTGCGAATATTTTTATATATCCCAACATTTAAAAAATCTATTTTTAAATATCCTCTTTCTTCCGCTAATTTATAATTTATGCTAGCAGTGCCTGTTAAAGGATTAACAGGAATTTGATGTGTATAAATTCCTGTATTATGCCGCCTACCATCTTCTAATGTGGCAGGCACATGACGAATGATATCAAGAATTTTTTTCCTATCTGCAAAGTCTATGTCAATATCAGGCATTTATAATTTCTTCAAATTTAGGAGCATAGTTACCTCTGTGTTTAACACTTTCACTGGCTGCTCTAATCGCTAATTTAATTGCTCTAGGAATATCACCTTTATAATCTAAATAACCATAGACTAACCAGGCCAAGAAGGTATCACCCGCACCACAAACATCGCCTACTTCTGTTTTTTCTGCAGGAAAGTGAATGCCTTCAAAAGTTGCACCTTCCTCTCCTTTTGTAACAATAAGTCCTTTCATATTATCAGGTATTGATGTAACATTAGCAAATTCGTATTGGTTAATCTTTATTATAGCACCTTCGAACCTCTTGAGGTCACGTTTTTTGGTATCAATAAAAACTGGGCATTTATAATCTCTAATAATTCCTTCTATGTGTTCGTAAGATAAAAACCCTTTGTTATAATCTGAAATTACCACAGCATCATAAAAATGATACATATCTTTTTTACCACCTAAAAACATAATAGGAAAATTATTGTCCCATGGCGTAATTTTATTAGACTCGTCATCTACCCTGAGAAGATGTTGCCCAGATCTTTTATCAATATACCTTATTTTTTTAATGGTAGCAGTGTTGGTTAAGAAATCTACTCGCTGCTCTAATACTTGTAGGTTTTTCTTGACGTTAGCAACCATACCTGGTGCGGTAAAATGTTCCTGTATCTTGAGAACAGGCACAGGTGCTTCTGGGCTCAGTCTATCACACGAGCCGATAAAATATTCATCTTCACAACTATCCCCTATCAATAATATCTTGAATTTTTTTAGTGCTAGAGTATTTTTCGAGTCTGTCATAAAATATAATCTCTTTACAGTATTCTGCGCCTATAATCTTTTTATCTTGATAATCACTGCCTTTAATCATTATATCAGGACTAATATCTTTTATATAATTTTCTAGTTCTTGATCTGAGTCAAATACATCAACTCTATCCACAGATTTGAGAGCAAATAATAAACTTGCTCTTTCGTATTCCGTATTATAAGGTCTAGTAGGGCCTTTTAATTCTCTAACTCTACGATCGCTATCTATTAGGACATGCACAAAACTGTTGATGTGAGTTCGTGCATATGCCAATAATCTAAGATGACCTAGATGAATAACATCAAATGTTCCATTAACTACAATCTTAACTATCTGCATCGTTTTCTATCATTTGGTTATCGCCGGGGATAATTCTGTAATTATCTTCTTCACAGTCAGGGGTGCTTACTTCAATGATAGTCCCTTCTTCAATGCACAAAACCTGATGAGGTAAAAATGGCGGATTATGCCATGTATCACCTACATTCAGTATTTTTTCATGGGTAATTGCATTAACTGTATCTATATATTTGACAAGAAATTTACCTTCAAGAACATACCAGGTTTCATCCTTTTCTGCGTGGAAGTGCATACTGAATTTGGCACCTCTGTTAAACTTCATTAACTTACCACAGTATTTGTCGTTTGTACACCAAATTAGTTCATATCCCCACTTTTTTGGTCTCATTCCTTCGTATCTGGTCATTCACACCCTTTCCTAGTGTTTAACATATTTCAAAACAAACCAAGTAGCATCTCTAGCCTGATTAAATGTAAAATTTGTGTAGTTGGGCGTAGATCCAACTGCTATATCCCATTTTGAGGGATGATAAGAAAATGTAAAATCCATGTTAGAATTTCTTAATTCTTTGGCTATTTCCATAATTCTACTAGCGGTTACATTTTCTAATCGTATAACTGTCATCCTATACCTGTTTCTTTACATATCTCTTGTATAAGAGCAACATCTGCAGGATATTCTTTGAATTTTTTAAACCAATAAGGAACATCAACTACCGCTGAAATAAGTGATAACTGGTCGTCATTCATATTGGCCATCATTTTTTTACCTGAATTACAATTTAATATAATCCAAGGACTTATTTTTCCGTTTAATATATCTTGCACTGCTCTATTTAAATTCACGTATTCGAAGTAGTGTTGGAATTTTGAATCATTTGCATCTGCCCATTCCATCATTGTGGTTAAAGTTCGCTGCGTGGCAGATTCTACCGGTTCGACTTTTAGCATGTCTAGTAGATAGGCCTCGTACAATTCATCTCTACACCAATGATCTAATTTAACACCACTTTTTATCACATAGTCTATAAATTTATCAGGATACAAAGGATCTACATTATTAATGAAACTGCCAAATTTTACAAATGCATTATAATAACCGCTGTCACAGAATTCATCGTAGGTTTTATTTTTTTTGGCGTTCTGTGTTAATTTATAAAATCTGTTATAGGCCATAAATCCAGCCTGAACACGTTTTTCATCACGTTGTAGGGCACGACGTTTTCGTTCACACATATGAGCAACTAGAGTTTTTTCTTTCATAAAACTCTTGCCGCAGTGGACACAATTGTAGGGTTGATCAACTAGTGCTATCATCTTTGCTATACACGAAATTTTCTAATCCCTTGAGAATTATTCATATTCTTTACGTTGTTTAGGATCTAAACCCATGTTATCAAATACCTCTTCTCTGTCTTTTTTTGTCATCATAGAGGCTAATATTTTGATGTCATCTAACTTTTTTGTAGGATACAATTCGCAGAGAAGTTTTTCAAATTTATCTGTTTTTGTTTTTTTACTTGATGCTAGATAGGGATGATATAATTTAGACCCGATGCCTGTACTGGCAAATAATTTCCACAATAATTCTTTATGATTCTTACTCAGTGTCCAGTGGTGTTTGTTAACATATTCGTTTGTTGTTTCAAGAAACCATTCTTGCAGTTCTCTGTCCCCGTTAGCGTTTGATGTGTAACGCATGAGAATGTAGGGGCTAAATGCTTTCTTTTCTTCATCTGATAATCCATTATAGAAGTCATGATCTCTAGTATCAACTGCTGCTAGTTCTCGTTTAATATCTAATTTTGCGGCCATTATTTTAATGATAATTGATATAATAGTATACAGTGTTCTAATGCACGTTTCAAGGCTTCATTTGATTCTGCTGCTTTTCTTATGTCGTACCAGAGTTGTGTATCTGCGAGTTCTTTTTCCATTTGTAGCTTTTTTACACTTTTACCAACTAGAAAACGTTCTGTTTCCCCTACATAACGACCGTAGACGGTTTCTCCACCATCAGGGGATTCGTAGATTATTGTGCGATCTTGTTGTAATTGTCCCATATTTTTCACCAGCATTTTGTATAGTCAACTATTTCACTTTGTCTGCTTACTTCCTTGACAAAATAGCAACAGGTAGGTTTTTCGCCTGCTTGAATAGGTGTACAAAGAAGTTGTCCAGATCTCATTTTAGGAAAATACCATTTAACATCTTGATATATGTCAACAATATCTATATCTAAAAACTCAGGTTTAAAACTACTTAAGGGATTAAATGTATAGGTTCTAAAACCTCTGTCGTTAAGGCTTGTCAAAGGTAGCACTTCCATTTCAGGACCTTCTGGATCTCCTACTACTGTACACCAGTCTAGTGGCATAGTGATTTGATTATCTCCAATTTGTAGAACTGCGGCTGGTCCAGTAAAACTTTCTAAGAAAATTAAAGGAATAAAAAAATAATCAGGATTTTGATTGTCGCTGTTATCTAAAATACAAAACCTAAGATCATCTTCAATCTCTTTGGGTAAATCATTTAGATAAAATGTTTTATTTTCTAATGTTAATATCTGCATTATGTATATTTCACTTTCTGCACTTCGAATGGATAGTGCGCTTCTTTATAAAATTTCTTTCTTTCTGTAAGATGTCGTTTAGCATATTTGGTACTTGCAGTTAGATCCCATATTTCTACATGGTCTTTATCTTGAGCTCTTCTAATGCCTCGCCCAATAGACTGTATAACCCTGACAAAGCTCTTTCCGGGTTCCAAAAGAACCAAATTAAAAATCCGAGGAATATTAATACCCACAGCGGCCACACCATAAGTCGCCACAATAATCTTGTTATCCACAACCGCGATTTCATCATATTCTTCTTTTCTATCCTTGGTTTTTACTCTACCAGAAATAAACACCGAATCCTTTAACTCGTTAACTAAGAATTCTCCACTTTCAATTCTATCAACTAATACAAGTGTATTGCCTGATTCTGAAACAGTGCCTATTAGTTTACTAATATAGCACATTCTATCAGGATCTGTCACTAGAAATTTTAATTCTTCTTTATAACTACCAAACTCTTTCCATTCAGCGGTTTGAATAATATTCACATGGCAATTGGCAAGTACACCTTTATCTTGTAATTCGTGTGCGGCCACACGATGAACCACTTCTCCCAGACTGGCCCTTAGGCTTTGGAACTCAAAATCCTGTTTTGGAACGGTTCCTGTAAGCCCCCAACGTATACAGGCATTTGACAAATTCTGTGTCAGTAATTTTTTAAGAACTTCTGCTTTAGCCATATGAACTTCATCAACCATAACGCATTGGACACCATCTAAAAATTCTGCAAGGCTCAATAATTCTTCATCATCTTTTGATTTTTTCTCTAAAATATTCAAACTTTGCCAAGTTGCAATAGTATGGGTTCGTCCAATATCTTTTCGATCTCCGTAGTATACACCAACGTCCAAACCGCAGTTAACAAAATCTTCTTCAGTTTGTTCAACAAGACTTTTGTTTGGAACGATAGTAATAGTTCTACCGTATTTTTCACAAATTTTGGCCAAAGTTGCGGTGGTTATGGTTTTGCCAAATCCTGTGGCAATTTCTTGTATACACTGCGGATTTTCTAAAAATTTATTAATAACTTCAACTTGATCGTCTCTTAATCTAATTGGTTGATTTTCAAATCTGTGTCCTTGGGGCCACGTTAAATCACCCCAAAAATCTTCAGAAATTTTGGAAAATTTTAGATCAACTGCATTTCTTAAATCACTTAGTCTAATGTTATAATTTTTTTGTTCTAGATATTCTAAGACTTGAGGCAACATTGAAAGGTAAGTAGTTCCACCTAGGCCAAAAAAACTGATAGTCCCGTCCCATCTGCCTAATTTATAGGCTGGACGATACCTAGCAGTGGGATCTTCGAACTTAAATTTCTTTACTAAAAATTTTCTTGTGTCAAGGTCAAGATTTTCTATCTTAACATTCACTTCATCTTTAATGATTATATTACAGTGTCCCAAAACTTTTCCTTTTTTTCAGTTTTTCTTTGACAATAAATTACATTTTCTTGGGTTTTAAGAAATTCTTGTATTGTGTAATGTAGATTGTAAAAGTTATAGTTTAACACACTGTGTAATTTTACTTTATTTGTATAAAGAGTTTTGGGAATTTTATAACTGATGATATAAAATTTAATATTATCAGAAATTGGGTTGTTTAAACCATTTTTTTTAACGTATAAATTAAAATCTGACTGAGTCTCGTTAGGTAATCTAAATAAAATCGAAATTTCTTCATTCACGATGCCGTTATTGTTAAGCATTGTTACAAGTTTTTGAGTTGTTTCTAATTCTTGATTAACAGGTACAATGGCGAGACATGGCATTAGGTGTTTAATAATATCAAAAACCTCTTTTTCTTCATATTTTTCCAGATCATAGTGAAATTTTTCTTCTGGCTTCTTATCTAAAAAGTTTTTAATAACTGAATTTTGTAAATTTTTATCTAATTCACTTTCTATGTGTTCATCCCAAACTGTAATTCCTAATTTTCTTCCATAGAATAAACTTTGTTCTAAGTTTTTGTTTAGTTTTTCCGGTATTTGTCTTGAAAAATTCTTAAATTTGTAATACCCTTCATCAAACGAAATAATAGGTACAAAGTTTTCAAAGTTTTGTCGTATACTTTGAATTTCTTCGAAGTAGATTGCTACCTCCTCATCCACTTGAAAACCAAATTGCTTAGAAATATCGAATAAAAATGATAAACTTTTTTCATCTAGTCCAAAAATCCATCTTTTATTTTCAGCATCCCAACTACAGTATAAAAGATTTGTCCTTTCACTTCTAATTTTGGCAATAATTTCGTCATTAAAAGGAAATTCTACAGAAATTTCTTTTCCAAATTCGGCATTGCTACAAATTTTTATTAATTTTAGATCTGGTATTGTTCTTTTACCAAATTTGAAATTGGGGTTTTCTATATAAGAGGTTATATCTGTTTGTAACAGTTGATTGATCCTGGATTGATAACGTTTTAAAATTTTTAATGCTAAATCTCCTTGTTTATTAGTCAAAGGATTTGACATATATAGTTGTTTTGAAAAACTTTCTAAGATAGGTTGATCATACCTATTCAATTTAAGGTTATTTGAAACAACATTTAAAATAATATCTTCTATAAACATCAAATATCCATTAAAGTGTGACATCTTCCAGACCGGCTGTCCGTAATTTGATTATATTGCTCAATTGCCACTGTTTAATATCTAGTCCTTTGATAATTCCTAGCCACTGATTTCTTAATAAGGCAAATTCGTTGATAATTTTTTCCATATCAACTACATCTGCTTCACCGTCTACGTATTTTTCAACATCTCTACTGCTTAGAGCACGTTGATAATTTTCTAGATATTTTTTAAAGGCCTTACTTCTTGTTCTACGTAGTTCAATGTTCAAATATTCAAGTATGGCTTCCACTTCTTGCAGTTGATTGAATCTATGCTCAACAATACCAGGCAAAGCGGCCGAGGCTTTTTCAACATTGCCACGTATCTTTGCCTCGGCCTTTGCTTGATCCAACTCTCGGTAGAAGTATTCTATACAGTCAGGAAGATTACTTATATCTCTGCTGACTAATGAATACCATTTCATTAGTAATCCTCTTCTTCATCACCCCAATTGTCATAATCTTCATCGTCATCTTCATCATCGGCGTCATTTTCTTGATTTAAAACAGATTCCAGTGCCGAATCTAGATGAGGATCATAACCTTTAAGCCCCTCTAATGTGTCTGTGTCAGTATCTTTGTCGACTAACCAGTCAACAAATTGGTCTGCCGCGATAGCCCGACCTTTTTCTGGAATATGGTCTCTAAATGTTTCCCAAATTTCAATAATAAGTTCTTCTTCCATTATTCTTCCTCTAATTCCGTTATTTCATTAGTAGGTTTATGGACAGTAGCCTCGTCCCATTCCATCATAATCTGCATGAGTTTTTCTTCTGACCAATTCTTACGAAATTCTGCAACAATTTCTCCAGTTTTCTTACTTGTATATGCAAGTTTATTACCTACTTTAGATAATACACCCAACTTTTCAAATAAGTCAATCAATCCGGAGGTAGGACTCATACCTGTTGAATATGGAATCTTAACTTGTACTGATTCAAATGGTTTTGCATAACGTGTTTTCATTACTTTACAGGCAGAACGAATACCTAACACATCACTGACCTTATTACCATCCTCATCCTCTTTGAGTTTGAGTTTTTTCATGGCAACTACAATACTAGACGCATAGATAAAGCCCTGTCCACCTGAAATTTTGTCATCTGGATCAAACATGTCTTGACTGGCATAGGTATGATTAGTTGCTACTAAACCTACGTTGTAAGAACCGAACATATTTACACAATTTCTCACTAATGCGGTCAAAGCCTTAGGTTTACGACCCATGTCACCTTTTAGGTCACCCGCTTCAAATTGGTTTACATCAGTAGGAGTCAATAACATACCAAGACTATCAATCACAAAAAGAACTTTTGGTCGTTCTTCCATGACCTTGTATTCTTTCATAAACTCGTTTATAGTCTTGGCCACATCATCAATCATGGCCATGTTTAGTTTTAGTAGTTTATCTTCACTAGTATCAACACCTAATGCTTCTAACCATTCTTTATCAAGAGCATTTTCCGTGTCAACTAGAACACAATAGATCCCTGCTTCTTGAGCATGACGAATTAGGTTACCCGAGCAAATATATGATTTGCCAGCACCACTTTCACCAGCAAATACCGTCACCTTACCGAGGGGAACACCTTTGAAAAAGTCTCCGCTGATAAGATAGTTTAAGGCATAGTTGCCTGTTGAGATCCAATCTGTAGGATCATTAAAGCCAATACCAAGCCCGTCGATAGACTTGGTAAGGCTTTTTCGAAATTTTGAAATATCGAAAGCCTTACCCATTTTAATCGTCCCTTTCCATTGTTACGGCTTCTTGAACTAATGCTGATAACTGACTTAGTTCAGTGACCATGAGCCTAACATTTGCGTAATCACCGTCACCGTCACGTCCACCGATTTCAAACATAAAACCGTTGTCATACATATTGACAGTAAATGAATCATTTACCTTGGCAAGTTTATCGCCAATCTTAGAGATTGTTTTTTTAGGCATTACAATCTCCTTATTCTGATTTATTACGGCTACGAATCATAGCAATAATATCAGCAGCACGATTTGAAGCATCCGCACCTGCCGCAGGTTTAGTTGCTGGAGTATCTGGTTCAAAAGGAGGATCATCCTCAACTGCTGGCGCCGCTTCTACCTTTGGTGCAGGAGCAGCAGACTTTGCTACGGCGCTACCTTCTTCATTGCCACCACCTATACCTGCAGGCTTATAATATTGACCCCAGCGATCCATGTCAAATGCTTCACCATCCACTGATGCTTCAAACATTTCTTTGATAACTTTGAGTTCAACCTCACCTGGCTTTTTGGGCAGGAAATCTTTTAGGTTAAATGTGCCGTACTGTTTGATAGCGGCATTTTCTTCTGCACTTAGAGCACGTTCACGACGAGCCCAAGTTGAAGTAGAATAATCAGCATAACCGCCCTTGCTGGTTTTTGTGATTTTAAAGTCAAGACCACGAACAAAATCAGTTGGCAGTTCTTCAATTTCTGAATCCATTAGAGCATTTTTAACAATGTTAAAAATTTGGCTACCTATAATAAACCTACGGATAGGATTCTCAGGAGTGCGATCTTCTTTAAACTTGCTGTCAACTACAAAGCCTTGAAAAAGATAACTCTTTTTCTTCCAATATTTACGACCCATATCTTCCAGCGATTTATCCTTAAACCAAGGACGAACTTCTGTAAGAACTGGACAGGTTTCGCCCCACATCTCCATGCAAGGAACTTGAACTTGAGTTGGTTTTGAATTAGTTTCACCTTTTACACCAGCAAAGGGCAATTTAATCATTGCTCTTTCTAGCCAGAAAAATGTGTTATTTGCGTCACCATCTGGAAGAAAACGAACTGTTACAGTTGTTCCTTCTTGAATATTCCAATGTGGGAAAATTGCGTTGTCACCGCCCATACCGCCTGTTTGTTGTGCGCTCTGTTGAAGTTTTGCGCGAATCTCAGCCAAAGTTGCCATAATATATTCTCCTTAATGTTAAGCCTTTGTTTGTGCCACTTCTTCTTAGCCCACTGACTAAAAAGAAAAGTGCGTAAGTATTAATATACGCACTTTTATTTATGCTGTCAATCTCTAATTAGATATAAATTTGATTATTTTGCCAATCCTGAAAGTTTGAGAATTCTCGCCATTTCTTCTTTAACGGGATTCATCTTTTCAGTTTCTCTACGTGCCTTATCGCTGAGATTAGTTACTTTTCCACGA
>Ga0214917_10002443_pt1 | contig 22552 bp, 19 predicted proteins | sample LL_1208_BB_MetaG_FD_177983 | JGI IMG/M metagenome (GOLD analysis project Ga0214917, IMG submission 177983) | Freshwater microbial communities from Lake Lanier, Atlanta, Georgia, United States - LL_1208_BB | ecosystem: Environmental > Aquatic > Freshwater > Lake | place: USA: Georgia | collected...
ATTCACGATAATGCAATTTTGCTTTTTATATGCACTTGGAAGCACAGCAGCTTTGTAGAATTTGATCGATAATATTGGAATATTATAATCATTATATGTTGCACTCTCGTTATAACGTGTCACACAGCACTGTACAGGTGTTGCTGTATTTACCAAAGAGCTTGAATCTATTGAAATATATTCTATTTTATAAAGTCCCAAATATGTTTTTTTATGAACAATGTTGCTACTCAGAAAAGTAGCAGGCTGTATTTTAAAAGATTGACTTGATTCTATCCAACTGCTGTTAACCAGCAGATAACAATTTGATTTTCTTTTTGGAAAATACATGAGAAATGTGGGAGGGAGCTTTGTGGACATTTTTCCTATTATTGCAGACTGCGGGGCCAACAGCTGTCAAGTTTTCATCGGCGGTGAACACGACGCGTCTTGCGCGTAGAAACACGTCCTATTATTGCACAGGCGATACGGGCACCCGAATGACCAGTTGTCTTAGAATCAGGCCATTCTCCCTTACCTAAATCGTCTGGATCTGCGTGTACAATCAGTGATCTACCATACAGTTCAGAGACTCTTAGATTAGGAATTTTCCACTTATAATCAATGTTAGAGCGTATATTGCCTAAATCACCGGTATGCCGTGGATGACTGCCTGGGGCACCTCCATGATCCGCAGCTGGACCCTTGTGAAAATGCGCACAAGCTCCAGCACATCCTGGAGCTCTGAGATCACCGTGCGAATGTATATGAAACCCGTGTTCACCTGGGGGCAATATTAGGAAACGGGCTCTAACTATTACACCTTTTGGAGAATCTGTAAACGTAGTATGCCCCTTTACATCTTTGCTATCAAACACTGCAACGGCATTCATCTGAATGGGATGCATATAAATCTTCGCTTAACTTTGGTACCGTCAAGTACTAAAGTTAAGAACTCACTCGGACGAGGAGCAGCTGCTCGCGGGGCAAAGCCCCGAGTAAATATGTAATAGTACCGTCAAGTACTAAAGTTAAGAACTCACTCGGGGCAAAGCCCCGAGTAAATATGTAATGGTACTTGACGCTAACTTAGGTACTTGATGGTACAAAAATGGCGGTGTGCGTGGTCAATTGCCCATTTATTTTTGCAGTTTATCTGAAAGTTCATTAAATAAGTTTGTTGCTTTTTCTTCATTGTCATATTCCAGTGTTGTATATTTAGTCATAGATGAAAACCATAACCAGCAACCATTTATTGAGGGCGGCGTATTCCAGAAAATAGTTACTATTTTTTTGTTAAGCTCAATTTCCTGCACATGGCGTAAATTGAGGAGAGTGGCAGTCCCGTTTTTCCAGATAATCTTATGCAACATCTATTTGTAAAGTCTAACCAAATTATGGCTGTCATTTTTTATCTGTGAACCGACCCCAGCATAAAAAGATTATACTACTGTCAAGTACTAGGACAACGCGAAGCGGTGTTCTTAACTTTGGTACTAAATGGTACTTCTGTAAACTCGCACCTTGCTGCCGGCTAAGAAACAATTATTGCAAACAGTAAATGGCATTGTGTGACCTGGTAATAGATATTCGTGAATGCAGTCTGGCAACAGCACTTGGACCTCACAATTTTACCAAGGCTGCTCTGGATGTTGGAGATGCTCTTATACAAACAAAAGATGGCCAACCTCTTCTGATCGCCGAACGTAAAACATTGGCCGATTTTGCAGCAAGCAATGATGACGGACGATACCGAGAACAGCGCGGTCGCTTGATTGCTGCCCGCGGAAGTGGTATTTCGATTGTATATTTGATCGAAGGACACGGATGGACTACACAATTGCGGAGATTAGCACTACGTCTGACTCTAAGATACGGGGTGCCTATAATCTGCAGCAAGAATATCCAGGATACTGCAGAATGGCTATGTGTTGCACAACAGCAATTGTCGGAAGATCCCACCGTATTTGCACCAGAGGGAGGTCTAATAGGAGCGGCCACTGCAGCGGCGGCGGCAACCACTGCTGCTTTATCTATTACAAAAAAAGCAAATCGTGATGCACGCAGCATAGCACTAACTATGTTAGGTGCTGTGCCGGGATTAGGACCTAAACGCGCAGAGGCACTTCTGGCAACACAGACTATTGCAGAACTTGCAGCATTGACTGCCGAAGAACTGACAGTCATGAGTGTCGGAGGCAAACGACTGGGAGAAACAGTGGCAAAATTTCTTGCGTCTGCTTTTAATTGGCGAAGCTCTCAACAATAATTAATGTTAGCCTTTTGTTTCTTAGCATATAGGGATATCGCACATCCGCAACTGTGGAATACATTCTTTTCTGGTGGCGATGCAGCAGATTATTGCATTTTTTTACATTCTAAGGAATCTATATCCCAGTCAGCGGTATCAGGTGTTCAGATTGTTCCTACAATGCCAACAGAATGGGGTAAGTGGTCTTTATTTGCAGCTCAGCAGCGGTTAATAGAGCAGGCATGTGAATCCAACAATGCTATTACAAAAGTCATTTTACTGTCTTCAGATGCTGTGCCTCTTTGGTCGTTTGCTGATATAAAAGAAAAACTATTAACGGATGATTTGAACTGGATTGACATAACAACCCGCCGGACCAGACAATATGGCATAGGATTTCATAGAGGCGTAAGAAGAACTTATACATTCGGTTCACAATGGGTTATTCTGAATCGTTATTCAGTGTTTGCTATTAAATCCGAATGGACAGCAATTGAAAAATTATGGAAAGATACAACAATTCCCGACGAAAAATGTCTACAACACTGGTTTACAGCTATACCCGAACGCAGAGCAACAATCAAAGAGCAGCCACCCGTTTATGTGAATTGGGCGCGCCGATCCAATGAAAACTGCCCGGTTGAAAAACATAGAAACCGACCCTACACTTATTGTCAACTTACAGAACCCGATATAATGGAAGCACGACTCTCTGGCGCTCTGTTTATGCGTAAAATCTGTCGTGGGGCACCTCTTGATGCACTGGCGCCTAAAGTCGGGCATGGCATAGATAAAATAGATGTCAGTGCAGCCAGAAAGCAAGATTTACAATCCGTGGAATCCGCACAATAAAGAGATACCAATGTCTGAGATTGTGCGTATAGCAAAATATGCGCCCAAACGCGTGGAGGTTTTCCGCCAAGCGTGTGTGCACAAGTCTTTCGTTGCGCGGGATAGTCACGATGGTCAGATGATGGCCCCACGTCCTGCTGATTGTATGCCATTGAAAACGGCTGATAATGAACATTTAGAATTTGTGGGAGATGGTATTTTGGATGCGATTGTTGGTGAATATCTGGAACGTCGTTATCCTGGGGAGGGAGAAGGTTTCTGGACATCGCTACGTTCTGAATTAGTTAATAATGAACATCTGGGAGAATTGGCAATTAAAATGGGTATGGCTCCGTGGTTGATTATGTCGCGACATATGGAAGAGATTTGTGGAGGTCGTTCAAATCGGCGCATGTTGGGTTCAATGTTGGAAGCATGGATAGCGGCTATCTATCGTGATCGTACAGCAGACGACCCCCGCACAGCATTCTGGTTTGTGCAGCAGTGGTTCACCGACATCTTAGAAACATATGTAGATTTTGGAGCAGTTATATCTCATAACACAAATTATAAAGATCAGCTGTTGCGATTTTTCCAGGCAACGTATCATCAGCCACCGCGATACAAGGAAGTCGCTACAGAAGGGCCATTGCATAATAGAATTTTTACTATGGGTGTGCTGAATATAGATGGAACTGTGTTAGCAACGGCTAATGCACGCAACAAAAAAGATGCTGAACAGGAAGCGTCGCGGCTGGCGTTGATTGCTCTGGGGCAAAATCCATAGAGACCGATAGAGAAGCCATGTCGGCAGCCGCTGAATCCAATGAAGAAGGAGGTATTGGTTTTAAACCCGGTAGAACGGCGTTGAAAGGAGTTCAGGTCATCAATGCCCGCGCAAAATCTGTGTTTGGTATGCCAGTTGAAAAAAAGATACTGGCATCTAGTTCTGTTACCAGCAAGCCTGCACGTCCTGCACGTGCTGCTGCTGCTGCTGCCGCCGCTGCCGCTGCCGCCACTGCAAAAGAAACAACCGAAGAAACCAAAGTAACCGAAGATGTGCCAACACTTACTGTCTCCGAGTTACCTAAAGTATCACGCAAAGAGGCCGCTGCTGCAGCCAGGATTCTTGCGCCAGTACGTGCTGCCATGGGTCGTTCTACGACATTTAAAGATGCTGGTCCTCCACCTACAGATGCTCCTGTTTTGACAGCGGCTGAGTTTCTGGCCGACAAAGAACTCAAAAAGGCAATTGCTACTACAGCCAAAGCGGAGATAACTCCCGCACAGTATACACCGATTACATCCTCCAGATTCCAGGACTTTATGATTCAGACATATACTCCGTATTCTCCAATGCTGCAAGAAGTCATAAAACATAAAGGTGTGCTGCCGGCTGAATCCAAGGCGATTGATCAAGATGCCTGCAAACGTCGAAATCCCGACAAAGTAGAGCTTTTTTATTATCAGAAACTTGTGCGTGATTATCTTAATCGCGGATCACCTTATCGCGGTGTATTAGTTTATCATGGCCTGGGTTCAGGTAAAACATGCACATCTATTGCTGCAGCCGAAGCACTATACTGGGGCGGACAAAAGAAGATTTTTGTGCTTACGCCGGCGACACTCTCTAACAATTATCGCAAGGATTTAGGAAAATGTGGTTATTTTCCGTTGCGTTACAAAAATTACTGGCAGTTTCTGAAAATAGATGGTGTTGGCGGCAAAGTGGCGCGAACATGGCTTTTAGACCAGCTGGGTCTGCCTGAAGAATTAGTCACAAAACAGGGTGGAGGGTGGGTGCCAGATCCATCACGTCCTACAAATTGGGAAGAACTCGGTGCTGAATCTCAACAGGCTATTCGTATACAGATTGCGGCACATTTGAACCATCGCTTTCAGTTTATACACTACAACGGTGTATCGCCGGCCAAAATTGCAGCCTTGGCAGAGCAAGCCGCCGCCAGTGGTTCCTCTTATTTTGATAACGCAGTAGTTGTCATTGATGAGGTACATAATCTGGTTCGCACAATCAATGGAACACAAATCGGCAGCCGTCCATTCACTGATTTTATGGAACGTGTTGAACCTCGTGCCGCCAACTGGAATATGGAACGCCGACGTGAGGTGCCTGGGTTTCGTTATCCGCGCGGCTATACACTGTACCGTCTGTTATGTAATGCAGTGGGTGCAAAGATTATCGCTCTCTCTGCTACACCTATGATTAACTATGCTCAAGAATACGGTATTTTAATGAATCTCATAGGCGGTGATCAACGCATGGCAGAAATTTCGTTGCGTAATATGTCCCGTGAAGGTAAGGCATTGCGGGAGTTAGAGAACTGGGTAAGAGGACGTCCTGACATTGATTTTTATGCTGTTGAAGAATCTGTAGTGGGTGGTGCGCGTGAGACTGTGTTAACAGTTACACCAGTGCCGTTTGGTTTTGCAAAGGTTGTGGGTGAGAATTATTCTGGACGGGGATTTGTTCGTGTGCCGGCGGCGCGCTTACCGCCTGTAGCCGCTGCGATTGAACGAACAATGGATAGCTGGGCGGCATCACTGGTTGCTGACTTGCGTTCTGCTGGTATCCTGGCCTCGGGTGTCTCGGGTGTCTCGGGTGTCTCTGATGCCTCTGTCGCAGCAGGTGCGGCAGGTGCGGCGGGTGCGGCAGGCACTTATTATTTGCGAACAAGTCCTGTTCTCTTTGATGATAATAAGCGATTTGTCCAGGCGTTTGTTAACCGGAATACGCTGCAGATTTTGAATTCGGAGGTACTAATGGCGCGCTCTCTGGGTTTGATTTCATATTATCGGGGAGGTGGTGAAGAACTTATGCCGCGTACAACCCGCAATGAAATAGTGCGTGTGCCTTTCTCTGAATATGCATTTGCAGAATACGCCCGTGCTCGTGCAGCAGAACTTGAAATGGAAAGCACAAAAGAAAAACCTAAAGAAGGCGAAGCTGCTACTGCTACTGCCGCCAAAAAACGCAAAGGTATGACTGTTGCCGAAATGGACTTGTATGCTCAGGCAACGCAATCTCCTCAATCGGGGTTTTTGACACTAAGTCGTGCTGCATGTAACTGGGTGTGGCCGCAAGAAGTGGAACGTCCAACTGCTGCATCTCTAAAAGAAGCCGCACGCCTTCGCGGTCTGGATCAAGATCGTCTAATTGCCGCCGATATGGCAGCAGATACTGACTTGGATATGGAAGAAGGCGCGTTGACTGCCACCGGTGCAGAGGTAAATGCAGAGGCAACTGCAGCAGCTGTGATTGAAGATGAACCAGTAGCGGAAACTGCTCCTGTAGATGATAAAACAAGTGTAACACTGAATACCGTTATGTCAAGTCTGGAAGCACACCCTGAATTTTTACGCGATGGTTTGGCACAATTTTCACCAAAATATGCAGAAATTCTGGGTCGCATACGGGCAAGTCCTGGTCCAGCTCTTGTATATAGCCAATTCAAGACACTCGAAGGTCTCGGTATATTTGCAGCTGCTCTGCGTGCTGCACCTGAGGGATACATTGCTCTTGATTTAGAACGCGGTTCAGATGGACAATGGCGTGTGCCTGAGGCTATGATGGCCCCTGGTCGTCCCCGATATATTCTGTATACTGGAGATCAGGATTTGGAGAAACGTCGTCTGCTACTACAGATGTACAATGCCGATGTTGCTGGACTACCTCCTGCTCTTTCTGCTCAATGTGCGACTTTGCTGGCTGGTGCACCCGACAATCGCGATGGCAGAGTGGCGCGCATATTCATGATTACACAGTCCGGTGCAGAAGGTATATCGCTCTTTAATACCCGTCAGGTACACATCATGGAGCCATATTGGAATAATGTACGTCTGCAGCAAGTTATTGGACGTGCAATCCGTCTGTGTTCACACATGAATCTACCATGGGCCGATCGTACAGTTGATGTGTATACGTATTTGTCTGTATTCTCAGATGCACAGAAATCAGGAGATGTAAAGGGTGCAAAAGAGGTGATGATTGCCGACCGCGGCAAGACTACAGATGAAACAATATTTGAAATCGCAATCGCAAAACAAAAACTGGCCGATGGTCTGCAAAGCATCGCGCAGAGAGCCGCGATTGATTGTGAGTTACATTTTCACGAACATGGTGCTGTTACGCAGTGCTTCAAATATGCAGGCGATGTGCGTCCGTCGTTTTTACATCATCCTGATATTAATAGAGACGTGGCTGCGGTTGGCATCGTGGCTGCCGGCAAGTAATAAAGTACCGTTTAGTACAAAAGTTAGCGTCAAGTACTATTAAATATTTACTCGGGGCTTTGCCCCGAGTGAGTTCTTAACTTTAGTACTTGACGGTACTTGACGTTAATGTTTAAATTTCACAATGGTTGACAATGTTCTTGATCATCTTCATCGAAAACATGTTCAGCAACCGCATACGGTGGTCCGTTATACCATGATTTATCGTTTTTATCTAGACAAATGGCGACGATGACTCTTGTTCCTTTATCAGTACATAACCACGTTTTATCTCCACAAAGGAATTTTACTCCGATACTAAATTCAGCAAGCAGCATTGTATAACTCTATGATTGTTTATCAGGCGTCATTTTTGCGTACCGTCAAGTACTAAAGTTTAATAGTACTTGACGCTAACGTTTGCACAGATCTCTAGACCAGTGACACCCAGTTATCATTCATATCCATTTTGATTTGATCGTCATTCAAACGATAATCAAACGCGTGGAACCAAGCCATTCCTCCTGTCCAACGCGTTCCATCCTCCGTAGCATCACATCCAATACGGAACTGTTCCAAAATCAGATTCGTGGAGAAAGTATCTTTGAGGATGCCACGTTGCACCAGTTTGCCATCAATATACACGGCGTATCCCTTAAAATCATCATCCCACACCAGTGCAAGATGAAACCACTGATTTATAGGATGTAGCGGCGGTTGAGAAACACCACCCCAGATATTTTCAGAAATACTGGCGTTTACTTTGGGATTAGCCGCTTCTGCCCCCCAGACAAATAATGTAGAGCCGTTTGTTGTAATCTGGAAATAATCTTTATAATCTTTGAAATTTATGCTTTCTCTGGGAGCACCTTTGCGGGGAGTTCCTTGAGTACTGGATGCCTGTGTATTGTATAAAGAAAACAACGCGGGGGTAGTAACACCCAGTTTTGCAGATGCGACATAAACTTTCATAGTTATACTCTTCATAGCCCGCAGACGAACACCCTGAGCGAATGTTTCATAATTATAGACTCCCTGTCCATCGCCAACAATCATACATTTTACTCCTTCCATTGAACCAATGGGTGCATTTATCTGCAGATTTGTAAAAATTGCATTTGAATCTGTAATTGAACGCATTGTCGTAGATGTTGTATCTTGTAGCTTGTTGAATGGTAATTCAATCATAGGCAGACGACGATCAGCAGTCATGAACATTTGCTCTTTAGGAATTGGAGTCCAAGTAGAAGCGTCGTAAGTCATTAAACAGCTAAATGACCATGGACCGCCGCCATTTACAAAGTCCCATGTTAATTTATATATCTGACCCGCAATCATGGGTATAATCGGTGTTGGTGTCTGAACACCGCAACACGGTATTTCGGCAAACTGTTTATCATTTATCGACATACGAACCCAATCGTCGCACTGTATTAGAAACTGATAATTACCGCTTCTCTGGGGAAAGAAATTGGTGACCATTCGTTGGGCTTCTGTGAGAAAACCACCGGCTGGTGTCTGGTCCTCCCAAGTAGAACCTCTGTTTGGCAGACCATTTTTCATAACATAGCGACCCAGAAAATGCGTTTGGGGGCCTTTCTGGGGAAACAATGACCAGTCCCACGTTGGTGGAAAATAATAGCGATACATGAGAATACCAAATGTATTACATCCCTGTGGTGGATATTTGACGGTCATTCCGTACACATTATAAATTCCAGTAGCCTGGTCACGGGGATTCGGCTGGGGAGCATCTGCAGTACTCTTCCACCATTTAAGATTTTCTCTAACATTACCCCAATTGGGAAATTGTCTCCAGTAGGCATCACCTATTTTACCAGGTAGCAGATGACCTTGGGGTGAATATCCCTGACGCAGTGCCTGTTTAGTAATACAGTAAGAATCAAACGGCCCAGATTCATTATCTGTATATTCACAGGGATCAAAAGGTGTACCGTAACACATACGACTGGCCGCGCTGGTGTCACGTTGGCCATTTCCGCGCCCCGCAATTTCTTTGAGCATTTGCACACTTGAAAGTACTGCCTGCGTGCCAATCTTGCCATCGCGTAAAATGCCGGCGGGAAGTTCAAATCCACGGCGCGTTAATGCGCTGTTGACGGCGTTGAATTCTTGGGATTCAGCTGCGTAACTTGAACCGGCCAGACTCTGACTGAGCAAGCCTGCTGGACTGCAGACCTGCTGCACCATTGCCTGAATGCACGCCGGTGATAGGGATCCATCTGCTTTAGGAGTGCAACGCTCCGCAATTGAAGGAGGTAGTCCTGCTGTAGCTTGCGATTGCTGCTGGGAAGGTGGTGGTGGACAATCTGCAGCCCGTGTAATAATAGTTCCATCAGGGCAATCTCCGCCGGGTGCACGGGGAAATCGTGGCTGACCACGACCATTGTGAACCAGAGCACGATTAGTGGATGTGCACCAGCCTACATTCGGATATTGTGAATATGCAATATCTGGACAGGTTGCAATGCGTGATGTCTGTTTTGTACCCTCTTCACTTGCAGCGTCTTCTGGATTCCATATCCAGGTACCTGCGCCGGCAGATTCCAGCGTAGGATTCATGGGACCACGGCGTGTTCCGTAGGCGCCAGTAGAAGGTGTCAAAGCATTCGGACGAAAATACCATCCACAGCCCGTGCGGTCATCGGCGTTTGGGCGCATTGTACTGGGATCTCGAATAGCGCGACAGGCAGCATCTCTCTGATGTGCTGGTGAATCTGCACCAAAATCAGAGACTAGACGATCCACTGTTGCTGGTACAGATGGCGCATCGGATCCACCCAGTGCTAACTCTATTGCCTGTGCATCAAGAGGACCACGTAGACCGGGCAATGCACGATTAATTTCATTCAAATAGTAACTTTTTTGCTTCTCCTCATACATATCCCTATCGTGCTTTGAAGAAATTATAAATAAGCGATTATTTTGTATCCTAATTTCTTCTCCGCAAAGTCTTTAAGATTATCCGCTGGTACTGCCCATTGTTTCGCCTGCCATTCCCATCGTTTTTTATAATTCGAAGCAGAAATACACCGTATTTGCTTAATATCTACTTTTGTTCTACTAAGTGTGGGCTCTATCAGTATATATGAACCGTCGTGTCCATACATGAATCTTAGAGTATCCAGTGAAGCATCGCAATCGCGATGCGCCCAACCGAGATTTTCAGGAAGATATTGACCTCCCTGATCTGCGCGATCGATATGGGCTATTTGGCCCTGATCTCCTCTTACAATCCTATCACCACAGTGCATGCATATGTCCTTTGCTTTGTTCTTAACAAAGACTGCAATCTCTTCGTTTATTAGACGAGGTGCTCCAGCACGCAAAGACCATTTATGGCGAAATGCATTAATGGCTGCCAGATAATTCTCATTACTTTCAAAGACTTGAGCAAAGCGTTTCCACATTATACGCACCGCCCCAATCCAGAACAATAATTCTTCAATAGTATGTAGGTTAGATGTTTTTGAATTTGCCCAAGTTTTGAAAACGATTTCACAGTCATCTCTCCCAGTTATTTTACTTAGTTCGTATCTGACATCCGCCATATTTTTATCATTTGTAGATTTCTGATTCTGCACAATCGCGATAAGTGTACTTATAGCCCATACTGCGGTCGGTGTAGTAGGAACATATTGCCCAAAGAAAGAAAAATATTTCTTGAAACCTTCACCGATTATATCAGAGATTTTTGTGAGCTCTGTTACTATATCAATCTTATCTCTATGTGATGTTACAACTGTACCACCTTTCTCACGACAGCGTAGAATTACTTGAATGAGATTAGCACTGATGTCATGATGCAGAGAATGTTCCGCATTGTTTGATAAAGGCTGACTCCCTTTGTCAGAAAACTGACGGAAAATAACGATGCCACCAAGCTGGGTATCAGATGATATCCACGAAGAGAAATTAAATCCCTTGATTAGCATATTGACAGAAGCAATGTAGGTACGCAGCTTACCTTTGGCTGGAGTATCGCTTTCATCAGATGAATCGATTATTGTCCACTGGATTTGTTTGTTGAAATAATCGCAATAGGATATTTCAAATTTCTTTCTACTATTAATATCAGGGAATACAAGTAGTATATGTTGGCCTTTCTCTTCAATAGTGCGCAATATAGGTCCTAGATAGTTAAGATCATCTATGTCAGTACACACATGCGCAATGCCATTGTAGAGGGATGCGATTGGGTAGAAATTATGACAGCTAACATCATCATAAGCATATCCTAATGATGTTAGCTTACTGGATACAGTATTGTTCAGAGTACCTGAAGTTATTAGCGTATTAACATTAGCTATACTTCGCAACCTGGCAAACAAATTTAATGGACGCATTTCCTGCGCTCTTATTTTCAAATATTTCTTAACATAAGAGTTATTATGTATATAGGATGCACACTGGCCTCCTGTTAAATGTGTAATCTGCGAATCAACTTCATCTACAATGAATAGTTTTTTGAAGTTAGATGGTAGACATTCAAGTATTTCTATGATCTGCCGTGTTTGTTTTGTGAAACGACCCAGATGATGTCCGAGATTAGTTCCACAAATTATAACACGTTTGCCTTGCGCAATCGAATATTGAATAAGCTTTGGGTTTTTTTGATATAGAAACGAATCTTCCATATTTATAAGCTCAACACCGTCAGGAGCATCGATCATAAATTGCTTGCATAGTCTTTCATTTGAGACTGCCAGGAATACACAACAATATTTAGGATACATTTGATACCACATATCCGCAGTTTCAAATATAATTTTCGTTTTTCCACTTCCTGGAGGAGCTGCCAGAATTGATAGAGGAGTCTGCAAAGCTTTTTTCATAGATATTGCATTTCGCCACGCAGACTGAAACTCATCGCGACTTTCTGGTTTATATTCTGTATAGGACATGCCTACTGCTTGGTGGGCTGCCAAGTGCACCTATCACTTTTGCAGCCCTTAAACTCTGCTACGAATAAATTCGTCCATACGCTTGGCCATCGGTTGCAGCGGCTGAATTAGAGGGCCGCTCTTTATTTTGATTGTCTGTTCACAATCTGCCAAAGTAGTAAACAATGTGCAGTGTCCAATACTACCTGCATCATTTTCTCCCAGACATTGCACTGTTTCTGCATTATCACCGGCCCGCGCTGCTAACTCACGGAATGCCACAGAACCGACAGTACCACGATAGCTGCCCGCACCGCTCAGTGCCATGGTGGGTATCCAGGAAGCCCTCTGTAATGCATTAGCATCAGTTGCAGTATCCAAAATGATACGTCCTACACCTGGATCCTGCATTAAAAATCTATCAGGATAATTAGCACTCTGGAAACTAATGGTATTTCCTGCACCGTTTAGGCCATTAATAATTCTGAATGAAGCATCCTCTTTGAATAGCGGATTCTCTTCATACGGTTGTGCATAGGCTACGAAACCCATGTGTCTCAAAAAGGTACCTGGTTGAGCAGCCAGAGTAATAGAGACGTAATCGGGCTTGCCATTTAGTCCTTCACGTAAAACCAATGTTGCATCTGATGCATAAGAATGCCAGCCATTCGCAGGCCAGTCAAACCAACGACTGATCTGCCAGTTACTTCCATATGCACGAATATGATAATCATAGACCAGGGTTGATCTCAATGAAATAGTATCGCCAGCCTTGGGCACGATGAACGTAGATGACGGCGGTAGACATTGTAACTCGTCCGCATTGGGTGGCGGACATTCTTCGGGGCGCTGAACAGGTTTTTTGAGTTCAACACCGAAGCAGTTCCGTAATGCCGCTGCCTGCTTGTCAAAATCAGAGCTATTTTGACTGGCTCCAAATATATCTGCAAAAAATTGTCGAACGTCACCCATGCTACCCCTACTATTTGCCAAAGCCGTATTAGACTGATTAATAGAACCGTCTGGATTTAGTGGAGCAAGAGCTCCCGCGGCACTACAATATTCGTAAGGGAGACCCGCTGGATCTACAGCTTTGGTATCTGCAGCAGCATTGCCACTCGTTTTCCACAAATAATCTAAACAGGCCGCTGAGTGTGGTCCGGATAATTTATTGGGACCTTCACATGGATTTAGTGGTACAAAACCCAGCATCATCTGGCACGCCGCTTTATAGGTTTCAAAATCTACAGCTCTGCCTGCTAAATCGGCCCCATAGGACGCAATTGAACCCAGGGTATTCAAATATGCCACGGTTTCATCCAATGTTGGTGCTGTTGCAGATGGTCTCAAGAGAGGGGTAACTTTATCCGCTGTTGCCGGCCAGGCTTTGCCCTGTATTGAGCCTCCTGCAGACATAAACAGATTCTGCAGACAAAACACGGAAGGATTAAAGGCGCCGCTGGCCGTAAAGCAGGAATTAGCTCCCATCAGACCTGCACCAACTTCTGTAGTAATTATAGGCCCCGCAGAACAATAGGGTGCGTCTTCATCATAAAATGGCTTGGTTAATGTGGCGGGAATAGTAACTTCCAGTGTTACATCTGGCGATTTGTTATCCTTTGTCTCATACCAGAGTACTGTATTTGGAACTTGTGACTGAAATCCCTGAAAGTCAGTTATTCCCTCACGCCGTAAAAGATCGCGGACCTTAGTCGATGATGTTGTTCCTGCAATGCGCAATGGAAGTGATTCCTTGTTAGTAACGCCAATGTCTAATGGAATACTGCGGGATCTGTCTTTACTCTGTAACCAGGCAGTCCACAGAGGCTTAATAGATTTAATTTGTATCCGAATTGATTGGCCCTCTTTTAATGTAAGAGGTAGTTCTTGGAAATCAATGCCTACTGCTGGAACGCGAGGACTCAGTTTTTCAGCTACACCGTCTATAGATATACCTCCACACGGATGTGATACAATTAGCCGCGCATCAAACGTTTGTGGTTTGGGTCCTACATAGATCAGACCCGTAGAATTAGCCGGTGTTGTACCAAAACACTGGCCACATTTATTTGATGCCATTGGAGCACCGGCACGCTGACATTCCAGCTGATTTTCCCGGGCTTCGCAACGATCCTTCATCAGAGTGAAATCTCCTGGAGCACAGGTTCCAATAGTCGGAATATATTGTGCCGGTTTGCCGGTGGCTTTTGCCTTTTCATTTGCACGTATCTGGTCGTCGGCTGAAATATACATTCCACCACGATGGGCGCGCCCTTTTGAATCCGTACCACGTTGATGACAAAATCCACATTCGGGCATATTCGCCAAACCATTACAATCAATATTCTTTATTGATTCGCAGTAGGCTATCTTATCATATACTTGGCCCGTTGTATTCACATCCAGTGCTTTGCCCGCTGTATTATCTTGCGGTGTCAAATTACCCGAAGTTCCCTGCAAATCCTGTAATGCAGCAACGACCACTTTTGGCACAGGAGCGGCACCTCCAAAAGCGGCTTCACCTGCAGATTTATCCAGTTTATTTGATGGATCTTGCAGGCGTGCCAAATCATTGAAGCGACGTTCACCCTCCATCTGTAGTTGTTGTCGTTGCTCGGCTAATAGATCCGTCGGCGGATTTGCAAAGAGTTCTGTAAACATGGCTTTGGAAACATACACAGAAATAGCAATTATTATTACAAAGACAGCGACCAATAATGCCGGTCTCTGCATCTCTCCCTAATTCCTATGTAGAAACTCCTATCTAGGCATTATCGGGTCGGATATTTGTAGCGGGATCCAACTCACGACATATGACACGCAAAACAATTTGCACCTGCCGACTCAGATTCAGCACTCCTCCATACTGATATCCCGTGGGATAACACGCCAGAGCATCACGAAGTGCATCATCGTTTGCACCACCAGAGAATGTCTGCAATGTGCAAGTTCCGTCAAAAGTACCATCAGTTGCCGGTGTAGTAACACGATTCCGAATAATAATCCAGTTAGAGTATCCGCATTCGTTCGCTCCATCATTAATTATAGTATTGTCAATGGGATCAGACCATGCAGTACCCACAACCAGATGACCATCGGCACTCTGAAGCCATTCCAACAGTGCATTACCTGCCGTCTGCGTATTTGCCGAAGCATCTGTAAACGTGAGACCGGCAAATGTAATTTTATCGATTTTGCTGTATGACCACATGGGAAACCATTGACGTGTGCGGATGAAAACATATGAACCGTTAGCATCCAGATATTCTGACGTTCCTGCGGCATCAGGAGAGCCAGCACCGTTTGTAGGAACTTTGTTTGAAAATGCAATTTGAGCTACGTGTGAGGAATCCGGCAGACGCGACAAAGGTTGATTCTCTGGATTTAGTATTTCAAACGTAAGCTTCTGGAATGATGCCAGCGGAGTAGGCTGATACAAACGATGGGCTTTCATGAACTTGGGAAAGAATAGTGTATATCCGCGATTGAGACGCGCTTCTCCTGCCTGGAAATCCGAACGCCAGGTGGCATCGTACTGACATATGGCCAAAGACCGATCAATGCTGTCGTTTGTTCCTATATTATTTCCCACATGCTCATCGCAGATGACGTTAATAAACGGCTGAGATAGTACTGATGAAAATGCCAATTCTGGTGCAGCTACGGCAGAAGGTGCAGCAGGTTTTAATGGAACAGTCATATCCAGAGCCTCAACGGGTAAAATAGCTTTTACAAATTCCAAACGTGTGATGTTGCGGAATTGTTTCATGAGTAGCAGCTGTGTGGAGGCTCCTTGGGGTCGTGTATTATCCGGTATAACTGAGAAACGATAGCGATTTTGCTCACCCAGACTGTGCAACCAATCACGGTCTTTACTATTCAGAATTAGATTATATTCAACATCGCGATACTTTACAATGGATTCCTGACGTTGTATGAAATCTTTCTGTTGCACACCGGTTGTAAGACTGGCCTCCGCAGCAGCCGCAGCGCCTCCCATCAAACTGGCTAAATCGGTTGATAGTGTAACTGGTGCCTCTGTACCACTACTACCACGTACGGCACGGATGCGTTCCAGAGCCTTGGCAGAGTCTTCTTCTTCCCACCATGGACTGCCACCGATATTGGCCAGACCACCACCACCAGGCACTATATCAGGTGCCACTGCGTGCTCAATAGGGGGAGGCGGTGCTGTGGCAGTTTGGGGGAGTATCTGTTGTGTGTTCCGACGGAACCAGCTGGCCATAGAATCAAAAGTCTCCCGGAGAACTTCGTTTTCCTGTAATTTGCCCTGCACGCGTACAACTTCACGTATATAGTGTTGCAGAGTACGTTGTAGACGCTTATCTGCTGTCTGTGTAAGTCCTGCCGGCAGTCGTCCATTAAAGGACGTACGTAACGATGCCAACATGCGTGCGAAAGCACCTGTGTCGTCCATTACTAATTACTGCGATTAAGTACGTAATAATTTTATCGCATCGCGTATAGCCTGCTCACGCGGCTTTGCAGTTGCAAAAAGCAAATCACGGAGTGCATTCATTGTGTCATCTGGTACGGGATTACGACAAATATCCGCGAATGAACGACCCTGCAATAGTGAAATCAAAACATACAGACAATAAGTGCCACATTCACTGTCTTTGCGTTGATGGCGTACATCGTTCCAGATAATTGATTTGCAGCCCTGTTCTTTGCAGCGATGCAGAAAACGGATGATTTCTTTCGGCGGACGCATGCCGTAACTGTCATAATAGTAAGCGGCTCCTGCAACCAGATCACAATAAGCACATATCCAATGACTCCCAGGTTTATCATGCGGATCCAAATTGAAAATAATGCCAACAGATCGCGTTCCCGCAGCAGCAAGAGTAGACAAATCAAGACGACAGAGTTCATCAACGACGCATTGCCCCCACGCGTTACTTTCGTCAAAATCGATGGGAACCGGCCCTATAAATTCAAAACTGGGATAGGCTTCTTCATATTGTTCCATGACGCGACTCAGTGTGATAGAATCGTGCCACTCCTGAGGATTAGATAACCAGGAAGTTGGTTGCCTGGGACGAAAAAAAGGTTCGCTGGCGGCCTGCATAGCTGTATCTCCGATTTCTTGAATTGCACAGTATTCGGATGCGCACTTGCGGGCGGTTGCAAGTCTTTTACGTAGAGCTCCCCATAATGCCTGTTTTTTCTTAATAGTCAGCGGTATTCTGTGTTGCGGATATAATTCATTCCAGCGACTCCGCAGTCGCTCTAACAGTGGTTGGGGCAGACAGGTCTGCTTTGTATCACGTAGTGTAGCAGGATTACATTGAAGTAAATTGTAGTCGTTGGTACGTTTTTTGGGTGGCGGTGGCGGTGGCATAATAGCCCTTATTTTAGGCAAAGATTTTAGGGAGAAATGACACAGCTGGGTGAATTAGATTTATCGTCTCTGTGGTCATGGACAATACCACTATGGTCGCTTTTTTTAATTCTGCTATTTCTGGTTGGAGTAGCAGGTCTGCCTATCGAACTGCAGGCGGTGGCAGAATGGAAAGCAGCGGGTGGTGGAGCAAAGAAATTGAGCCGCGGAAATTAGAAGATATGACATTAATGTCAGCAATTCAAGCTATGTTTACTAATACTACAACCTTTACGATGGCACTGAATATATTTGTAGGTGTGGCAGCAGCAGTAATTGCCGTTACCAGTTTTGCGCTACTGATACCGTTAGATAGTATTCCGGCAGTGACTGGTGTTAGTATTATTTTGGCGGTAGCCTATGCGATTGCTGTATTGGCATGGGTAACTGTACTTTATTTATATGCTGCAGACGAACGTAATCTGATCTGGCTGAATACGCATCTGATGTTTTTGGTTGTACTTCCGGCTACTGTTGGTGCAACAGCTATGAATGTTGTGGCTGTCCAGAATACACGCAATTTAGTTTCTGGCAAGGTAGCCTAAGGCTCTTACAGACTAACAAGTAGATGTCCATCAAAGATCTACCCGTATTATGGCTGGGTCCAGCAGGATCAGGTAAAATTGCGGCAGCACGGGCGGCTATTGGTGTTACAGAGGGAATGCGTGGTCGTCTGAAACATCTTGAAATTGGTGATTATCAGGCGCGAATTTGGGAGTGGCCGACTCATATTGAAATGGATATTTGTGATCTATCTATGATGGATAAACAAGTGCTTCCCGAAGTTCTTAATCTTCTTTTGGAGACACGCGATGTTGTCACCGGTGGGCGCAAACTCATAATTCTCCGCCGGGTTCATGCACTGTCTCCTGCTGCGGCGGCACGGTTGCGTATTTGTCTTGAGGAACACGTGTGGGATGCAGGAGCAACAGCAACAATATGGCTCACCGCCCGAATGGCTAATGGCGTAGTGATGAGTCTAATGGACGGATTTGTTCTTCGGCGATGCAGTGCAACGGCACCACAAGCACGTGGACGCTTGTTAGATACGCTGGTAAAGAATGATCCGATTGCAACTGTGCCAAAATCCATAACCTGTATTAATGATTACATTGCCGAAATGGTTCGGCAAATGAGTCTGGCAAAGCGGTCAAATATTAGAATAGTGGAGTGGATACGGGCGCGTGTTTATGAATTATTGGGCTTAATGGTGAATGGAGGGGATTTGGTAGCTGGATTAACCTGGGCTGTTCTACGTCTGGCGGCAGCTAAGAGTCTGACTAATGTTCAGGCCACTGCAGCTATAGATATCTTATCCAGAGCACGATGGATACCCAGTTATAGAACTCCCATTATGTATGAGCTTATTTTGGCGGAGCTCTTTGAAGCTTTACTTGTAAACGGGACCGATCAAAAAAGAGTGCGCATATAGATGTCTGTGGGTGTGGTTCCCACAAATCTGAAAGTTTGGCTGGTCTGGAAACCCGATGGTGAAAATCTTCTAATTTATCGTACTCTTGCCTCTGCACAGAAAGCCTGCACACGCAATAGTTTTATTGAAGAATATTTACAGGATAGCGGTTCAGAACGGCTGCGACAAATTTGCATATGGCGCCCAACTAAACACGGCGAATTTATCAGAGATGAATGAGATAATAGGTGTTATGTGGCAACTCTGGGTGGACACCAAAAAGCCGGATGCCAAAATGATACCTGTGGCCTACTCAGAATTACGACACCGTATATCAGTTGATGCATTTGACGGCGGTCAGACAAGTCGATGGTTGGCAGATCTTGAAGCGCAACAATTGGCCATATGGCAGAGTTTACGCGATCCAGAATCTGGTCATACAATACATGCTGTGTCAGATCGTCGTATTCCGCCAGATGAGATGCAACTGTTTTTCCGATTGATGCGATGGATGTCACAAACACAGCCGTTAACTCTGTATTTCTGGGACTATCCGTGGACGCGATGTTTACCTGAGAATGAAATACCGGGACGGAATCATGTCAATGGTGGTTGGGCTGTGCCGGGCATTCCAGAAATACATGTTTATCGCCGTGAGGAAGCGCATAAAGTAATGCTGCACGAAGCCATACACGCATTGAGTTTAGATATTGAAAATAAAGTGGCTTTACAGACTGCGCGGCTGGAATTCGAAAGAGAACTGGGTCGACAACTCTGGCCTCACTTTAATGAAGCGGTGACAGAGTTAATGGCAGAATTACTGTGGAGTACGGCGCAGTCTAAATCACTTCTGAGTGCACGGGCAGCGTGGAATGCACAAAAGCAATGTTCGGCAGGACAAGCGGGGATAATCTGGTCACGAACGCGCAGTTTAAAGACAGCTGAAGATACAAATATTTTTTCTTATTACATATTGAAGTGGGTGTTAATGCAGCATGATGTTGAAGTGTTTCTTGCACCAGAGCGTTCTGTGACGAACTGGCTTAAATGGTGGAAGGAGCAATTACCGACGCTTGAGCGTTTGTCTGCGACGGCGACGGCTGGCACGGTGCCTCTTGGTATGACGTGTGCCACCATACGTTGTTAAGCCTGAATTACTGGCGTTGGTGCTGTTTATACATTCTGCAACTTTTCTGTGCCCAGCCAATCGGGCAGCTTTAGACGTTCCTCCCGTTTAGCACGCCGCAAATCTCGCTTGACCTGCCACGGAGGCAACTGCCACTCATCCACAGGATCCTTTGGTACTGTGGCTGAAGCAGAAGCAGAAGCAGAAGGCGGGAAATATACAAGACGCTGTGACTGATTTACAAGATATGCTCCTCCAACAATATCTTGTCCATCCACACCAGTTGCCTGCCACACTGTCTGTCCATTCCAGAGCTTCTTTGTATAAAACGGTGCTGTGTTCATCCTATGTGCACTATACATACAATGTCAGCCCGGTCAACTTTGCTGCCTCAAACTTGAAGGTTAAGGCGGCAGCGCTGCTGATTAGTATCCTACATAAAATCATGGGCATTCGCGGACTTATGCAGTTCCTTAAAACCCGTACTCCCCAGGCCCGCCAGGCGCCTACATTTATCCGCGGACAAAAATGGGGCATAGATATTTCTTGTTTACTTTTCAAGGCTCGTGGAGCCGGATTAGATATTCTTACAGTTGTAGCCGGCGTGCTAATTCGTTTACGGCAGGCAGGTATTACTCCAATTGTTGTATTTGACGGACATGCTGCAGGTGTTGCTGCAAAAGCTGCTACTCTGGAAACCCGACGTAAAGAACGTGATGCAGTTGCGATTGAATTAGAAGCCACCCGTGTTGCGTCAGCAGCAGCAGTTACGGTCAAAGAAAAGGAGGCTTGTGCATCCAAAGAGGCGGAACTTCTTAAGAAAGCACCACCTGTCAATCGGGGCGACCGCGATGCTTTGAAACAGATGTTGTATATGACAGGAACACTATTTATGGTAGCACGGGGTGAAGCAGATGATGTATTGGCAACACTATATTCATCAGGAGAAATTCAGGTTGTTCTGACAAATGATACAGATATGATAACCCGTGGTATCGAACGAATCGTAATTCCTGAAACAGCCGATGCTACGGTTCTTTCAGAATGGCGACTATCAACAGCATTGACAGAATTAGATCTTTCCTATGATGAGTTTGTCGTGGCTTGTGTCCTGATGGGATCTGATTATACAACAGGGCCAACATTTGTTCCGTCACGCGCTATACAGATGGCACGATCAGGTGAATTACCTGCGGCAGATTCAGAAGCAGGTAAGGCCGTTAAGCTACTGCAGCATCACCGACCGTTGGAAGAGTTACTTGATGAAAAACAGTTGGGTAAATGGAAAGCTGGGGCACCATCTGTCGAACCGGATGCTCTGAGACAATTAGCGGCAACAAAAGGCTGGCCGGGATCTTGGCTGCAGACTATTCTATTCTAGGATTACAGGCTCAAATGTCTGATCATTTTCACGGGACAAGGCTCTGGTAACCAGTTTATCCATGATATCTTGAACAGCGGGCAATCCAATTTTGGCGACCAAAATGGGCAGAGTCATCAGATTACCCTGTTGATCTGTAAATGTTATGCCATCGCGGCTCCTAATGCTAAGACCTGCAGGTCCCTCAAGTACCACAACCGGATTTTTGAATGCGTGCTTGACCAAAAGTGCTTGAGATGAAGATGTCAGCATCTTTACTTATGAGTATCAGATGCATGTTTAGGCAGAAGCAGAGGCAAAGGCAAAAGCAGAGGCAGAGGCAAAGGCAAAGACAGTTAATAGTTAGCAATGTATCTGCTAATTATTAACGGTCGTAGCTGGATTCGAACCAGCGACTTTTCGGTTAACAGCCGAACGCTCTAACCAACTGAGCTATACAACCTAGATGCCAATTGACAGAATCGAACTGTCTACCTTCTGTTTACAAGACAGACGCTCTACCATTTGAGCTAAATCGGCAAAAGCGCAACAGCTGGGATCGAACCAGCGACTTCCAAGTTATGAGCCTGGCGCTCTACCTCTGAGCTATGTTGCGATGGCTATATTATGTGAATAGATTTTATTTTAGCCAGATGTTCAGTTGGCAGCCGGAGCAGCCTTCACGTAATGGCGACCCAGATACTTCTGCAGATTCAGAATCGTCAGCGTATCAGCCTCCGTCAGAGCCAGTAGCTTGCGGAGCGTAGCATCAGCCTTGATCGTCTGCTTGTCCATCAGATTGTGCGACTTAGCATACGCCATTACACCCTTAGTTACCTCAGACCGGCTGACCTCAGAGCCCTTGGACTTACCCAGGAAAGAGCACAGCTCATCCGTAATCTGCACAGGCTTGGTAAAGATACACGCCTTGGTGCTCTCTGCACCGCCCTCCGTCTGGGCAGTCTTGCGCTTGCGGCGGCGCTCTGCCTTCTTTACAACACGTGCAGCCTGCTTCTCAATCGTCTTCAGACCTGCAAGTGCAGCAGAGAGAGTCGA